>OGZT01001268.1_pt1 | contig 18079 bp, 14 predicted proteins | sample 1576891 | NCBI WGS metagenome assembly OGZT01 (sample SAMEA3541521, study PRJEB24748) | human gut metagenome | biome: human gut; feature: human-associated habitat; material: faeces | place: China | collected 2012 | reverse complement strand
AAGAATCAGCGGTTTCTGCAGCCTTTCCGCAGTTTTAACAAATACACGTGCCGAGTCAAGGTCAACAAAATCCGGGGCCGGCAGGGCATAGGCTCCCTGCCTTGCATCCTCCAGCATTTTCTTTGTGTTCACTAACATTCTATATCTTCCTCCTGTTTCCTTATTCATTCATCAGCCGTCTGCACTTCGCAGGCGTCTGGCCGTTTCTTTCATACCTTTAATTAATTCCCCGACCTTTTCATCCGTCAGCCCGCATCCCAATGAAAGTCTGATACCGCCACGTGCCCAATCTTCCGAAAGTCCGATTGCCCTTACCACATGGGATGGTTCCACGCTCTGCGAATTGCACGCCGAGCCCATAGAAACCTGAATCCCCGCCCTCGCAAGCCAGAATAACATCCCCTCTGCCTCAATTCCGTAAAAGGACAGATGAAGAATGGAATCTGCACTGCATTCCGTGGGACTGTCAATGCGGATTCCATCCACCTCTGCCAGTTCCTGAATGATCCGGGTTTTCCACCGTTTCATATCGGTAAAATCCTGCGGGACTTATACTCCCGTACCGGTTCGATTCCGGTCGCCGGCATTACTGACTTTATGAGAGAAGATGATATCGTAGAATTGTTGTAATAAACAGTTTTGCGATATTTTTGTTTATAAGAAATGATCTTTTATATAGTAAGGATAACTTATTTTGCAACAATAAATTCCCGTCAAGGTTTTTGAGTTATGAAGATCCAGTATCTTGACAGGGATGCTCTTATCAATGTGTGTTGTTCATCTTATTTAATCGCATCTGTTTCAATGACGAATTTTACATTTCCTTCCATATCTTTTGCCTTTCCACTGAAGGTGTCATAGCTGCACTGATCAGAGGTCAGGGATTCTAATCGGTCGAGAATATTGCCTAATTCCTTTTCAACAGTATCTTTCAGTTTACGGGTACCTTGCTCATTAAATTCCTGCATTCCGTCTTTTAATGTGCGGGCGCCATCCTGGAGTTGTGTGATTCCGTCTTTACCTGCTTACTTCCATTTTGCAATATGGTTCCGCCTTTGGAAAGCTCTGTTGTTCCGGAAAGGAGTGTGGAAGCACCGTCTCGAAGTGCAGCACTGTTTGCTGCGAGTGTTCCGATCCGCTGCATAATTGGGAGCCGAGTGTGTTGAGTCCGGAAGCAAGTTCGTCTGTACCGCCCGCCAGAGTATTGATACCGGCAACGAGAGAAGGACTGTTTGCTTTCAATTTGGATGCTCCGTCGAGTAATGTCTGATTGTAGCCGTTCAGTTGTTTAAAGCCGCCGAGTAAGGTGTTAATGCCGTCTGCTGCAGTTGAGAGAGAATCTGTGGATTTGTCCAGAAGTCCCATGTTTTTGGATACGGTGGTCAGTCCTTGATCCAGAACTTTCATACCAGCATTGATTTTGTCCACATTGTCTTTTAACTGAGACATTGCGTTTTCCGGAAGTTTGATGTTAGAGAGTTGATCCAGTTGTTTTTGAATTTCCGGAAGCTTTGTTGATAGTTTTGCAAAAGAGGATTCAATGCTTTCATAAGCAGTGGAAATCTGTGTTATTGTCTGCGTCAGTGCATTGGTATCCAGTGTTGGAAGTTGGACACTGCCTTCGTTTGTAACAGAGGCAAGAGGCTGCAGAGAGCTGCTCAAATTTCCTGCCTGAGCTTGCGCTGCTACCAGTGCTGTGATGGAAGCCTGAAGCTGAGAGGCAAGTTCTGTGTTACCGGAAGCATTTGCCTGAGCAAGTTGTGCGTTGAGAGCGTCAATCGAAGTTTGAAGCTGAGCACTTGCATTTGCGGCAGTGGAGCTTACAGATTCAATCTGTGCATTTCTTTCACTAATCTGTGTGTTGATATTAGTGACAACGGCAGTGCAGCTGCCTTTGAATGTGGAAACTGCCTGATTGATTTCCTGTAACTGCGTGATGAGCTGCTGCATTCCGGTTATCAGCTGCTGTGCAGGCTGCTGGATTTCTTGTTTTAGCTCGGAAGAAAGTGTGGTGACTTCTGTAAGCAGCGTTTGACCTGAGGAAATCATAGAATCTACCTGGTTTAAAAGAGGCTGCATATTATTTAGTGCGTCAGCAAGCTGCCCGGTAGCTTCGGAGAGTTTTGTAGATGCAGCTTTGATATCTTCTTCGCTGGAACCTTTTCCGTCGAGTACAGAATTTAATTGTGTGATGGCAGATTTTACTTGAGTCAGTCCATCGCCAAGTTCAGATAATTGTGCGGCACCTTCGGAGAGCTGTTGTTCGCCTTTAATATAGGAAGTGATCCCGCCACAGAGCTGGTCTGTACCTTCCGTATAGGATTTTGCACCGAGAACAAAAGTGTTGACACCATTTACATATTCTGTTACTTTTCCGGTCAGGACTCCATTAGAGCCGAGATAAGTCTGAATCCCATCATTGAGCTGATCAGCCCCGGTGGTATAGCTGTTGATTCCATCGGACAGAGCGCCAGCTCCTTCCTGCAGTGCGTCGATACCGGTCTTTAAAGTCTGGATACCGGCATCAAATTCACCGTAGCTGCTTCCAAGGGTATCTGCACCTTCTGAAAGCTGTGAGGAACCATCAACGAGCTGCATAGCAGCATCTTCCAGTTCATCAAGAGAGGATTTCAAAGAATCCATATCGGAGATGTCCTTGAGATTGAGCTGATCGAACAGGTCAGAGAGTCCCACTGTGAAGGTAGAGGACATACGGAAATCTGTTACGTCAGCAGAAATTTCCAGACTTTCCGGAAGTGTGATGGAAGTGTCTTCGTTGATTCCAAGACTTTCTTTGAGTCCAGGAGTTGTAAATCCAAGTACGATATTCCGATTTCCGTCGGAGATGACCTTTCCGTTATCGATCATTACATTGGAAAATGTTTCGGTAGGAAGAATCAGTCCGGTGAGCATGACAAAAGGGGAGAATACTTCTTCTGATTTGCCATCAATGCTGACTGTCTTTTTTTCATGATTGGTATAATCAATTTTAATCTGTAAATGTCCGCTCTTTCCTTTCAGATCCTGAGGGAAGATTTCTTTTCCATCCAGAATATAGGTCAGTTTGACAGACACAGGGAGATCTTTATCCGTTGTTCCCTGGTAGTAAATATCTTTTCCATCGGTATCCCATGTCAGTGTATCCCCGGTTTCTGTGAACGTTTCTGTTCCTTTGATATTCTTGATTCCCTCCAGAGTGCTTTCATCCGCTACGGTATCTTCAAGACCTGCATTTTTCAGCCAGTTGGAGACAGTGACCTGTTTCTGGCTTCCGGTGGCATCGGCATTGACATAGACAGTTTCATCCTTGGAAACAGAAGTATCAGCGGCACAGACAGGAAGTGCACCTAAAAGAAATGACATTCCGGCAGCGATTCCGGCTGTGACTCCACGTTTTATTTTGCGATTTTTATTCATTTCAATAACATCCTTTCTTTATTTTTTATGAAGAAAACCAATCGAGGTCTTGCAGATCAGCTTATCAAAAATCATAAATGCTGCAGGCAGCACCAGAATTACGACTGCCATACTGATCAGAGCCCCTCTTGCGAGCAGCGTACAGATAGAACTGATCATATCGACCTGTGAGTACCAGGCAACACCGAAGGTTGCGGCAAAGAAGCTAAGTCCACTGCTGATGATAGAAAGCATGCTCGTTTTGTGTGCAATAGAAATTGCTTCTTTTTTGTTATGTCCGCGGCTGCGCTCTTTTTGATAACGGCTGGTCATTAAGATCGCATAGTCTACCGTTGCTCCAAGCTGAATGGTACCGATTACGATACTTGCCACAAATGGAAGGCTGATGCCCTGATAAAACGGGATCGCCATATTGACGGCAATTGCAAATTCAATCACAGCAACCAGAATGACCGGAAGCGAGATAGATTTGAAAATGAGCATAATGATCAAAAAAATTGCCGCAACGGAAATCAGATTTACATTGAGAAGGTCAATATCAGTAACATCTTGAAGATCTTTCATTAAAGGGGCTTCTCCGATGACCATGGCATCTTTGTCATAGGATTTTACGATTTTATCGATTGCAGCAATCTGTTTATTAACTTTTGGAGTTGCGGAACCGTATTCAGAACAGACAAACGCAAGCTCATAGTTGTCACTTTGCAGCATTTTTTTGATGTCATCCGGAATCATGGAATCTGGAATGGAAGGCCCGATCAGAGAATTCATATTCAGACTCCATTTTACGCCGTCGATCTTGTCTACTTCACTTAACATATTCTGTTTTTCAAGGCCATCCATGTTTTTATCCATCAGGATCATATGCATATTGCTCATGTCAAAATCTTCTTCCAGTTTTTGGTTTGCCACATTGCTCGGCAGAGAGTCCGGAAGCGATTCTGCGATATTGTAGTAGATTTCCGTGTGATTATTTCCGTAAATTGCAGGGAGGAGCAGGATTAAAAATGCTGCCAGCCATACTTTATAGTGTTTTGTAATGAAGTTTGAAGGCTTCTCCACGTTTTTGAAAAGTGGTTTGTGCTTTGTTTTTTCGATCGGTTTATCAAAAACAAGAATCAGAGCAGGTAAAATGGTGACACAGCAGATCACACCGATGATGACGCCTTTTCCCATAACGATTCCAAGATCCCGGCCAAGCGCAAAGGTCATGATACAAAGCGCAGAGAATCCGGCTACCGTAGTGACAGAGCTTCCTACAACGGATTTGAATGTGTTCGCAATGGCGTGCCCCATGGCGCGTTCCTTTTCCCCCGGGAAACGGAGTTTATTTTCTTCATAGCTGTTCAGCAGGAAGATGGAATAGTCCATCGTAACCCCGAGCTGGAGAATTGCGGTCAGTGCTTTTGTAATATACGAAATTTCACCGAGGAAAATGTTGCTTCCCAGATTGTAGAGTATAGCGACTCCGATGCTGAACAAAAACAGAATCGGAACCAGGAACGATTGTGAAGTCAGCTCCAGAACCAAAAAGCACATCATAACAGCAATCACAATGTAAATCGGAAGTTCCTGAAGACTGATGTTTTTTATGTCTGTGACAACACCGGTCATTCCACTGATAAAGCATTGTTTATCTGTAATTTCACGCATCTGGGAGACTGCATTCATCGCTTCATCGGAAGAAGTGGTGTTATCGAAAAGTGCCAGCATCATTGTGGCATCTCCGTTAAAAAAAGCTTTTCTTAAATCAGAAGGAAGCATTTCTACAGGGAGAGTAATGTCAGCAGCATCATCGTACCAGAGAACATCTTTGACGTGTGGTACTTTGCTGAATTGTTCTTCCAATTTCTGTACATCTTTGAGTTCCATATCTTCCACAACAACCATGGAAAATGCTCCCATGCCGTATTCGTCTACCAGAATATCCTGTCCTTTGACAGTCTCCAGATGTTCCGGAAGATAACTTAGTAAATCATAATTGATTTTTGTTTTTGCCATTCCAAAAAATGATGGAATCAGCAGCAGAATTCCGATCAGCAGAATCAAAATCCTGTGCCTGGCAATCCATTTGCCAGTTTTGACCAATGATATCATCCCCTATCTTTTTTCTATACTTCACATTGCAGTGCAAAATGACTAATAGTCAATAATCTGGGAACAAAAAATGAAAAAAGGTCATTTTTATTGACTTTCTAAAAAATTTGCCTGATAATTAAGGATACAGTTGCAGGGATACTGCAAAAGTCAAGAAATACCAGGGGGAATGAAAATGGGAAAGGCAGAAACCAATAAGAAACGAAAGAAGAATGCACTGTTTCAGACGGCGTATGAATTGTTTACGGATAAAGGTTTTGCAAAGACAACCATATCCGATATTGTAAATAAGGCAGGTCTTGCAAAAGGAACATTCTATTTATATTTCAAGGACAAGTACGATCTGCGGGACAGGCTGATTGCATATCAGGCAGGAAAGCTGTTTGAAGATGCACATAAAGAACTGGACAAGAAGGAAATCAACAGCTTTGAGGAAGAGGTTCTGTTTTTGACAGATTACATTATTGGAAGATTTGAAAAACAGCATTCGCTGATGCAATTTATTGCAAAGAACCTGTCCTGGGGCATTTTTAAAAACGCGTTTTCCAGCACAGAGTTTCCGGAGGCACAGGGATTTTACGAACATTATCTGGAGGCATTAAACAAATTTAATGTGAAATGTGAAGAGCCGGAGTTGTTGTTGTTTACGATTATAGAGCTGCTCGGTTCTACAAGTTATAACTGTATTCTTTATAAGCAGCCGGTCACGATGCAGGAATATCTGCCGCATCTGCACCGGATTTTACATCAGCTTTTAATTGCATTTACAGAAGAAGCATAACAGAACAACAGATATAAAGAAAGATCCTGCAGTCAGTTCAGGATCTTTTTCATATCATCGGGAAGAGGAGCAGTAAAATCCATTTTCTGCCCGGTGATGGGATGGAGAAACGTCAGACGATAGGAGTGCAGAGCCTGTCGGGTGATGTATTCCATATCAGGGTTGTACAGATAGTCTCCGACCAGAGGAAAACCGATGTATTTCATATGAATCCGGATCTGATGGGTGCGTCCGGTTCCCAGCCGGAGTGAGACAAGGCTGTGGCCGTTTTTTTCTTCCAGAAACTGATAGTAGGTGACTGCTTTTTCTCCGTGGTCAAAATCTACGGTTCGTTCAATGATGGAACTGTCTTTTCTGCCAAGCGGAGCGGTAATGACACCGGATTCCGGAGTGAGATGTCCGCGCACGATGGCACGGTACTCCCGGTGAATTTCCCGTCTTGCATTCATGGAGGACAGGATCGCGGCGCTGACTACATGTTTGGCAATGATGGTCAGTCCTGAAGTATCACGGTCCAGCCGGTTCACACAGCGGAAGATAAAGGGTTTCTTCTGCTGCTCAAAATACCAGGCGAGTGCATTTGCCAGAGAATTGTAGTAGTTGTTCAAAGAGGGGTGGATCGGCATCCCGGCCTGCTTGTCGATGACGAGAATATCTTCATCCTCATAGACAATATGGATGGGATGTTCTACCGGAGGAACCCGTTCTGAAGATTGCTCTTCTACAATCCGGATCACCAGTTCATCTCCGGATGTCAGGTGGTGTGTCATGTGAACCCATATACCATTTAACAGGACACTTTCTGGTGTCTTTTTTAAATGGGTAATGTTTTTGGCGGAATATCCGCGGTGTCTTAAGTTTTGCTCAATGGTAAATCCGGCATCTTTGTCGGAAATCAAATATGTGATCGTTCGGTTCATAGAATATGTACAGTTCCTTTTTCTTTTTATGATAGCAAAGAATCGAAGGAGCGTAAATCTTTTTTGTAGTTTCAAAACAGAAACCTGTGTTATAATAGCACCAGTTATTCGATTTTTCATGAGGGCAAGGGAAAAAATAATAACAAAAGTGAGGAAAACAACATGGATATTAATCAAAAATTGACAGAAGAACTGGAAGTAAAGCGCTGGCAAGTAGATGCAGCTGTAAAATTGATTGATGAAGGGAATACGATCCCGTTTATTTCAAGATATCGAAAAGAAGCAACAGGATCTCTCAATGATGAACAGCTGCGGAAATTGCACGAGCGTCTTGTGTATTTGAGAAATCTGGAAGAGAAAAAAGAGCAGGTACTTTCCAGCATTGAAGAACAGGGAAAACTGACAGAGGAATTGAAAAGTCAGATCCTGGAAGCAGGGACACTTGTCGTGGTGGAAGATCTGTATCGTCCGTATCGTCCGAAGAGAAGAACACGGGCAACGATCGCAAAAGAAAAAGGCCTGGAGCCTTTGGCGGCAGTGATTATCCTCCAGAAGCTGAAAATGCCGCTTTTAGAAGAAGCTGAAAAATATGTATCGGAAGAAAAGGGTGTGGTCTGCGCAGAAGATGCAATTGCCGGAGCAAAAGATATCATTGCAGAATCAATTTCGGATGAGGCAGACTACAGAAGCTGGATTCGAAAGATCACCATGAAAAAAGGAAAATTGATCTCCACGGCAAAAGATCCGGAAGCAGAGTCGGTTTATGAAATGTATTATGAATTCGAAGAACCATTGTCAAAGCTGGCAGGACACCGCATTCTTGCGCTGAACAGGGGAGAAAAAGAAAAGATCCTGACAGTGAAGATTGAGGCACCGGAGGAAGAGATTCTTGGCTATCTGGAAAAACAGATATTTCACGGAAAGAATCTAGATACAGAGCAGGCACTCAAAGAAGCGGTGGAAGACAGCTATAAGCGTCTGATCGGTCCGGCGATTGAAAGAGAAATCCGCAGTGATCTGACAGAAAAAGCAGAAAATGGAGCAATCGAAGTATTTGGGAAAAATCTGCATCAGCTTTTGATGCAGCCGCCGATCACAGGCCAGGTAGTACTTGGATGGGACCCGGCATTCCGTACAGGATGTAAACTTGCTGTGGTAGATCCGACCGGAAAAGTATTGGGAACGACTGTCATTTATCCGACTGCCCCGACGACTCCTGCAAAGATCAAAGCATCGAAAGATTTATTGAAAAAGATCATTCCGAAATATCATATTACGTTGATTTCGCTTGGAAACGGAACAGCATCCAGGGAGTCCGAGCAGTTTATTGTGGAGCTGTTAAAAGAGATTCCGGAGAAAGTGCAGTATGTGATCGTCAATGAGGCTGGAGCATCCGTGTATTCAGCCAGCAAACTGGCAAGCGAAGAATTTCCGAAGTTTGATGTGGGACAGAGAAGTGCGGCATCCATTGCAAGAAGGCTGCAGGATCCGCTTGCGGAACTGGTGAAGATCGAGCCACAGTCCATCGGCGTGGGACAGTATCAGCATGATATGAATCAGAAAAAGCTGGGTGAATCACTGAGCGGAGTTGTGGAAGACTGTGTAAATAAGGTAGGTGTTGATCTGAATACCGCATCAGCGCCTCTGCTTTCCTATATTTCCGGGATTTCCGGTGCAATCGCCAAAAACATTGTGGCATATCGGGAGGAAAACGGAAAGTTCCAGGATCGTAAAGATCTGTTGAAGGTCGCAAAGCTGGGGCCGAAAGCATTTGAACAATGTGCCGGATTCATGCGCATTCAGGGCGGGAAAAATCCGCTGGATGCCACAGGGGTTCATCCGGAGTCTTATGGAGCGACAGAAAAACTACTGGAGAGACAGGGATTTACGCTGGAGGATGTGGCAGGAGGGAATCTGTCCGGTTTGTCCAAAACAGTTAAAGATTACAAAAAGCTGTCTCAAGAGCTGGAAATCGGAGAAATCACACTCCGTGATATTGTAAAAGAGCTGGAAAAACCTGCAAGAGATCCGAGAGATGAGATGCCAAAACCGATCCTTCGTACGGATGTGCTGGATATGAAAGATCTGAAAGAAGGGATGATCCTAAAAGGAACTGTTCGAAATGTCATTGATTTTGGAGTCTTTGTGGACATCGGGGTACATCAGGATGGACTGGTACACATTTCCCAGATTACAGACAAGTATATCAAGCATCCGCTGGAGGCTGTCAGTGTGGGAGATATCGTTGATGTGAAAGTGATGAGTGTGGATCTGAAGAAGAAACGAATTCAGCTGACCATGCGTGGAATTTCTTAAAAAGGCGGGAGTTGACGTTTAAGAATTGCAATTTGCAGAATAATCCCATATAATGGAACAGAAACTGAGTATACCCGAATCTCGGGATGCTACAAAACAGGAAAAGGGGGATTTTTATGCTGAAAGGCAAAACAGTAGTACTTGCGGTGTCCGGAAGTATTGCTGCGTACAAGATCGCATCGCTTGCCAGTGCACTGAAAAAGCTGCATGCCAATGTGCAGGTACTGATGACCAAAAACGCGGTTAATTTTATCAATCCGATCACATTTGAGTCTTTGACAGGGAACAAATGTCTGGTGGATACGTTTGACCGGAATTTTCAGTACAGTGTAGAGCACGTGGCACTTGCCAAGCAGGCGGATGTGGTTTTAGTGGCACCGGCCAGTGCCAATGTGATCGGAAAGATCGCGCACGGGATCGCAGATGATATGCTGACGACGACAGTTATGGCATGTAAGTGTAAAAAGATCATTGCACCGGCAATGAACACAAACATGTTCGATAATCCGATCCTGCAGGACAATCTTAAAATTCTGGAACACTATGGATATGAGGTGATCAGTCCGGCAGTGGGATACCTCGCATGCGGGGATACCGGAGCCGGGAAGATGCCCGAGCCGGAGCTGCTGTTACAGTACATTTTAAGAGAAATCGCATATGAAAAAGATATGCAGGGTAAACGGGTGCTGGTGACGGCAGGTCCGACACAGGAATCGATCGATCCGGTCAGATTTATTACCAATCATTCCACCGGAAAGATGGGATATGCGATTGCAAAAATGTGTATGCTGCGCGGAGCAGAGGTGACGCTGGTAAGTGGTCCGACATCCATTGCAAAACCGGAATTTGTTCACGTGGTGGACGTGGTAACAGCAAAAGAGATGTACGAAGAGGTCACAAAGAGGGCCAAAGATCAGGACATTATCATCAAAGCAGCTGCAGTGGCAGATTACCGGCCAAAATCAGTGAGCAGTGAAAAGATGAAAAAGAAGGACGATGATCTGGCGATTCCAATGGAGCGTACAGATGATATCCTGAAGTTTCTGGGAGAGCATAAAAAAGAGCATCAGTTTTTATGCGGTTTTTCCATGGAGACGGAGAATATGCTGGAGAATTCCAGAAAAAAACTGGAAAAGAAGCATCTTGACATGATCGTGGCAAACAATCTGAAGGTAGAAGGGGCAGGATTTGCCGGAGATACCAATGTGGTGACGATCATTACCGGGCAGGAGGAAGTTTCACTCGGAAAAATGACGAAAGAGGAGACAGCCTTAAGGATCCTGGACGAAATTTTAAAAGCAACAAATTAATATGGAGACAGAATAAAAATTCTGTGCCAATCAGTATTGTATCTCGAAAGAGAATGATAACAAGGAGGCAATTTATGAATCAGACAACAAACAAAACACAGACAACAGGCAGCAGTGTGCGCACACGGCATATGGTACAGACGGCAATTTTTGGAGTTATTATTGTAATCATGGCGTTCACCCCTTTTCTCGGATATATCCCGCTGGGATTTACAAGAGCAACGATTATCCATATTCCGGTGATTCTGGCATCCCTTTTGATGGGACCAAAGACGGGAGCTCTGCTGGGACTGCTGTTTGGACTGACCAGCTTTATTAATAATACAGTGAATCCGACCGTGACTTCTTTTGTATTTACCCCATTTTACAGTATGGGAGAATTCAGCGGAGGGATCGGCAGCGTGATCATCTGTTTTGTTCCGCGTATTCTGACAGGAGTCGTTCCGCATTATATTTACAAATTGGTGAAAAAATGCAGCAAATCAACAGGTGTTTCCAAAATCGGACTGATTTTGGCGGGAGTAGGCGGTTCACTGACAAATACATTGTTGGTTATGAATTTGATTTATCTGTTTTTTAAGGATACGTATGCGGCGGCAAATGGAGTTGCGGTGAAAGCGGTTTATGGATTTATTCTGTCGATCATCGGAATCAACGGAGTTCCGGAGGCGATTGTTGCAGGAGTGCTCACGGCATTGATCGGAAGAACGCTGATGAAGAAAAATATGAAAGAAAGACTGGGATTTACACATGGTTTTAGCGATTGATATCGGAAATACAAATATAGTGATCGGATGTATTCAGAACAAGGAGTGTCTGTTTGTAGAAAGGCTCTCAACCGTTCATCAGAAAACAGAAATCGAGTATGCGATCGACATTAAGACAGTTCTGGATATTTATCATATTGATGTGGAGCAGATCGAGGGGGGAATTATTTCCTCGGTTGTACCACAGGTGACCAATGCAGCGAAACTGGCGCTGGAAAAAATTTTGAAAAAAAATGTAATGGTCGTGGGAGCCGGAGTAAAGACCGGACTGAATATCCGGATGGACAACCCTTCTTCAGTGGGAAGCGATCTGATTGTGGGAGCTGTTGCAGGTGTGGCACAGTATCCGGTACCGTTGATTATTTTTGATCTGGGTACGGCCAATACAGTTTGTGTGATCGATAAAAACAAAGACTATATCGGCGGGATGATCTATCCGGGAATTCAGGTGTCCGTGGATTCTCTGACTGCAAATGCATCTCAGTTGAGCGGGATCAGTCTGGAAGCACCGAAACAGATCATCGGGAAAAATACGGTAGACTGTATGAAGAGCGGCGTGATCTACAGTAGTGCATCGGCAATGGATGGCATTATTGATCGTATGGAAGAAGCTCTCGGAGAAAAAGCAACTGTAGTGGCAACCGGTGGACTTGCGAAAAAAATAGTACCTCATTGTAAACGGGAAATTACATTGGATGATGACCTTCTGTTAAAAGGGCTGGCGATCATATACGATAAAAACGTGAGTACGAACAGAAAATAATCAAATTTACAGAAATTACTTGAATTGCATGCCAGAAAGCACTATAATGGGGTGCAGATAAGAAATAAATCTTCGGGGTCGGGTGTAAGTCCCAACTGGCGGTAAAGTCCGCGACCTGTTTTCTGCTAAGAGTGGAGGATGGCTGAACCGGTGATCTGCAGATCAGAAATTCCGGTACCAACAGTAAAGTCTGGATGAAAGAAGATGTATGTGCAAAAAGGCAAGAGAGAGACCCTGGATTTTTTGATCCGGGGTCTGTTTTTGTCTTGGCACACAATCCGGAAGGTTTTCTTTCTTTATCAAAATTTTGATGTATTTTGAAGGAGAGAAAAAACATGAGTACACAAACAAACACAGCAGAGAAGAGTACACAGAAAATAGGTGCAAGAACACTGGCGCTTGTCGGAATGCTTTCCGCAGTTGCAGTGGTGTTGATGACATTCGACATTCCGCTTCCGTTTGCACCCACATTTTACAAGATTGATTTCAGTGAAGTACCGGTTCTGATTGGATGTTTTACAATGGGACCGCTTGCGGGTGTGGGAATTGAGCTGATCAAAAATCTGCTGCATATTGTTATCAGCGGAACTCAGACAGCGGGAGTTGGAGAGGTAGCCAACTTTCTGATCGGATGTGCATTTATTGTGCCGGCAGGATTGATCTACCATAAAAAGCATACAAGAACAGGTGCGTTGATCGGTATGGCATCAGGCACGGTATTGATGACGGTGATCGGAGGACTGATGAATGCATATGTATTGCTTCCGGTGTATGCCAAAGCATTTGGAATGCCGCTGAATGCTCTGGTAGAGATGGGAACAGCGATCAATGCAAAGATTACAAGTGTCTCAACACTGATCCTGTTTGCAGTGACACCGTTTAATCTTCTGAAAGGTGTGCTGGTGTCATTGATCGTATTTTTAATCTATAAGAAGATCAGTCCGATTTTTCGGATGAAGTAGAAAAATCAGGAAAACTTTTTCTGTTTATACAGATAATACCCAATAAAAAACAGTGCTGTCAAAAGCCAGGTGACCGGATAGCTGAAGATGATCGCAGAAATTGTCGGAGAAATCTTCAGCACGCCGATCAGCCAGGCGATTCGCATCACGCAGATACCAAGCAGCGTGATGATCACCGGCACGATGACATCACCGACTCCGCGCAGTGCACCGGCAAGTACTTCGATGAATACATATACAATGTACCAGGGAGTGATCAGGACAAGCATCTCACATCCGATCTGGATGACGGTCTCATCATTTGTAAACAGGCTGAACAAAATTTTTCTGGCTGCGATCAGGAAAATAACCAATACAGCGGATATCAGTGCGTCCATGATCAGGCAGACACGGGTACTCTTGCGGATCCGGTCCAGTTTTCCGGCGCCGTAGTTCTGACCCACAAAAGTAGTGATGGAGATTCCAAAGGCAGTGCTTACCATCCAGAAGATCGCATCCAGTTTTCCGTAGGCAGACCAGGCGGCAGAAGTATCTGTTCCAAAGGTGTTGACTGCGGATTGAATGGCGATATTGGTAATGGCAAACAGGATTGCTTCGAATCCGGTAGGAAGTCCAAGCTTCAACTGATTTTTCAGGACCGATCCGTGGAACCGGATGCGGGAGAAGGAAAGCTTTAACATTCCCTCCGAACGAAGAAGCTTGCGTGTCACGAGCAGGGCGCTGAATGCCTGGGAGATCAAGGTTGCAACGGCGACTCCCAGCACGCCCATGTGGAAAGCGACTACAAACAATACATCAAGTATGATGTTCAGCAGGCAGCAGGCAATCAGATAATAAAGCGGACGTTTGGAATCTCCCACGGCGCGCAGAATACTGGAACCCATATTATATAGGAAAACAAAAATAATACCTGCAAAATAAATCCGGAGATAGATCACGGAGTCCTGCATGATCTCATCGGGGGTGTTCATCAGTCGGAGCATAGATGGTGTAGCGAAAAATCCGATGATTCCGAGCAGGATTCCTCCCACGATGGAGATTGCATAGGCATTGTGAAGTCCGTCACTGGCAGCATGTTCATTTCTCGCACCGAAGTACTGGGCGATCAAAACAGAAGCACCCGAAGACAGACCGGTAAAAAAGCCCACGATCAGAGCCACGATCTGTGCAGAGGAACCGCCCACACTGGCAAGTGCTGCTTTTCCGACAAATTGTCCGACAATGACAGTATCAATGGTGTTGTATAGTTGTTGAAAAAAGGTTCCGAGCAAAATCGGAAAGAAGAACAATAGAAGTTGTTTCCAGATCACACCCTCGGTGATCTGATTTATCGGTTGTTTTTGTGTCATAATAATCCCCTTACTCTTAAAATAATCAAGTTGATAAACTCTCTCTTATGTAAAGAATATCAGATTTTACAAACGTTTAACAGAGAAAAATAGAAGTTCTGGGATAAAATAGAAGAAGGCAAAATAAAAAGAGGCAGAAAGAAAGGGCCTTTGATTTTGTAGTATTTTTACAAGGGGTGAAAACATGGAACAGTCCGTGGAATTTTTGATCAAAAGTCATTACGCGCAGCTTCGTACTTCAGAAAAGAAAGATGCAGAACGGGTGCTTTACGGGTATCAGCTCAAACCGCAGGATACCATGGAGAGTGTTCCGGGCAAGGTGGTATCCGGAACAATCGCCATGATGGAAGAAATGCTCAAGAGTATTGCCGTAGCGATCTAAAAGAGACAGTAAGGCTGATCTCAAATGCCAGAAGAGTGCATATTTTCTGTGTGGAAAATTCGGCGGCGACCGCAGTGGATCTGATGACAAAGCTGTTATATCTGGGGATAGACTGCCAGTATTATACGGATTATTACCTGCAGAGAATCTCTGCCTCGAGTCTGCATCAGGATGACACAGTGATCGCCATTTCTTATTCTGGGCAGTCCAAAGATGTGGTGGATACAGTGAAAATTGCGAAAAAAGCAGGGGCGAAGGTTGTAGTTATCACAAATTTTGGGCAGACCCTTCTGGAAAAATGGGGCGATGTGGTCTTAAAAAGCTCCCAAAAACAGTTGTTATATGGGGATGCAATCTTTTCAAGGACCACGCAGATGGCATTGATCGATATGCTTTATATGGGCATTATTTTAAGTGACTATGAGAAATACACACACCAGTTGGATAAAAGCAGCAAGGTTGTACGGGATAAGGCATATAGCTAGAACTACCGCGAAAGTTTTGTAGGGAATCTACAGGAATTTCGCGGTATTTTTTTGTGCATTTTACATTTCTCTAACATGATTTTGAAATGGATTTGATTGAGTCTGAAAAATCGCATTGCTATAATTTCCAGTGTCAGCAGGGCAAACGCCAACTAGGAAAGAAAGGAAGAATTCAGATGCTGAAATTAGAACAGATAAAAAAATCCTATGACGGAGTTGAAATTTTAAAAGAAATGAACCTGGAGATTGAGGATGGTGAGATTGTTTCGATATTGGGACCATCCGGATGCGGAAAGACAACACTGCTGAATCTGATTTTAGGGATTACGGAAGCAGACAGCGGAAAGATCTGGTTTAACGGAGAAGATATTACGAATCTTGCAATGGAAAAAAGAGGATTCAATATCGTGTTTCAGGACTACGCATTATTTCCGAATCTGAATGTATATAAGAATATTGTTTACGGACTGAAAAACAGACCGGGGATCTCCACGGAGAAAGAAGTGGAAGAACTGATTGAGCTGCTGGGACTGAAAGAACATTTGAATAAGAAGATCGACCAGCTCTCAGGCGGGCAGAAGCAAAGAGTGGCACTTGCCAGAACATTGGTCATGAAGCCGAAAATCCTGCTCCTGGATGAGCCTCTTAGTGCGCTGGACGGCGTGATCAAAGAATCCATAAAAGAGAAGATCAAGACGATCGCAAAAGAATTTCATCTGACAACGATCATTGTGACACATGATCCGGAAGAAGCGCTGACATTATCTGATCACGTACTGATCATTCAGGAAGGAAAAATCGCACAGTACGATACACCGGAAGAAATTATTAAAAATCCGGGAAATGGATTTGTCAGAGAGTTTATTTTAAAACAGCTGGAGATCAAGAAAAATAATATCTACTCTCTGTTTACAGTGCCAAAAAATATTCCGGGCGTCGCAGCCGGAAAGGTACAGGAGATACTGACAGGGCGGGAAGAACTGGTACAGGTGTCATAGGAAAAAGAGATGAAAACGAAAAATCGGGAATTAAAGATTATTTTTATGGTGACAGGAGCACTGTTTGCGCTGTTCCTTGTGTATCCGACAGTAAGACTTTTGTTAAAATCCATTCTTTCAGAGAATGGAATGACAATGGAATTTTATCATTCGGTGCTGACGCAGAAAGGGTTTTTAAAGGCGCTGGGAAACAGTTTTCTGATCGCGGGAGTCAGCGCGCTTCTGACAACAGGACTGGCATTTTTTCTGGCCTACACCATTCATTATACAAATATCAATGCAAAATTCAAAAAAGGAATTGAGAAAGCGGCTGTGCTTCCGATGTTCCTTCCCACATTGACATATGGATTTGCGATTATTTATTCCTTTGGAAAGCAGGGGTTTCTGACAAAGCTATTTGGCAGACAGTTGTTTGATATCTATGGATTTAACGGACTGCTGATCGGCTATATCATCTATACGCTGCCAGTGTCTTTTCTGCTGATCCATAACACAATGGGATATATTGATAAAAAATTCATGATCGTTTCCAGGATCATGGGAGACAATCGAGCCCGCCGTCTGGCGGGGCTCTTTCGTATCTCCACGCCCAACCGGGCAAATCGGTGGCATGCGAAGGCTGCACCCTGGCGGAAAGTGCCGTGGGAAGAGGCGTCCCGCATACGTCCGGAGACGCGGAGGAGCCTTGTAACATTTTTTTCCTCTTCCTCTGCCGATCTACCGTCCAACGAGGACTTTTTGGGGGTAAAAATCCAACATTTTTGAAAAATTCTTGCCGCCGCTTGACAGGGTAATCGTTTGCCGATATAATGTCAACGGAATTCACCGGCAGGCACGCTGCTGTTTGCGGTGTCCCGCTGATGGCGCTGTTACCCCAATCTATTTCATAATAAGGAGAGCGTGTTCTATGAAGCAGATTCTTGAAATCGTCGACGTCCTGAGCCGTGAGATTCTGGATAGCCGCGGAAATCCCACCGTGGAAGTGGAGGTTTATCTGGAGGATGGCTCCATGGGCCGGGCTGCAGTGCCCTCCGGCGCCTCCACCGGCATCTACGAGGCCTGTGAGCTGCGGGACGGCGACAAGAGCCGCTACAACGGCAAAGGCGTGGAAAACGCCGTAAAGAATGCCAACACTGAGATTGCAGAGTGCCTCATTGGCATGAACGTATTGGATCAGGTTGCCATTGATAAGGCTCTTATTGAGCTGGACGGCACACCCAACAAGGCTCGTCTGGGCGCAAACGCCATCCTGGGCGCATCCCTTGCCTGTGCCAAGGCGGCCGCAGAGAGCCTGGGCGTCTCTTTATATAACTATATCGGTGGTGTCAACGCCAAGCAGCTGCCCGTGCCCATGATGAACATCCTCAACGGCGGTGCTCACGCCACCAATAATGTGGAGATTCAGGAGTTCATGGTCATGCCCGTGGGTGCTCCCACCTTCCGGGAAGCTCTGCGCATGTGCGCCGAGGTCTTCCACCAGCTCAAGACCACCCTGAAGGAGAACGGTACCCCCGCCGCCGGCGTGGGCGACG
>OGZT01001266.1_pt1 | contig 18082 bp, 16 predicted proteins | sample 1576891 | NCBI WGS metagenome assembly OGZT01 (sample SAMEA3541521, study PRJEB24748) | human gut metagenome | biome: human gut; feature: human-associated habitat; material: faeces | place: China | collected 2012 | reverse complement strand
GGCCGATCTGACAGAGCTTGCTGAAATCAACCCGCCCCGCCTGGTAAGCGGAGGTAAAAAACGTGTTCTGTCTCCGGAGGACATCCTGCGCTATGGCCGCAGTGATACCCCCTTTGACCATATGCCCACCCTTGAGGAATGGCTGCTCTATTATTTAAAGCATTTCGTAAAGCCGTCCTCCAAACCGAATACCTATGCCAGCTTCCGCAGCTATATCTGCAGTCATATCTGCCCTCTGCTGGGTGATTATGCACTTTGCGATATCTGTGAAGCCGTCCTGCAGGCATACGTGAATATCAAATATGAGAACGGCAGGCTGGATGGTAAGGGAGGCCTCAGTGTCAAGACCCTGAAGGAGCATATCACCGTGCTCAGGCTCGCCTTCAAGCGTGCGATCCAGCTCGGTATCATCTCCTATGATCCCTGCCGCTGCGTGGAATATCCGAAGGAAGTGAAAAAGGAGGTCAGTGTTTTGAGCGTACAGGAACAGGAGAAGCTCACGACTGCCATCTCTCCCGTATATAGGGAAAACAGCATGCTTCCTGTCCTGATCGCCATGCATGCGGGACTCCGCATCGGCGAAGTCAGTGCACTCCGGATCGATGATATCTGTCTGTCCAAACGTGTGATCCGCGTGGATGAATCCTTGAACCGGGTAATGACCTACGAGGAGGATGGGACGATCCACTGTCCACTGCTCTATCAGTCCACGAAATCCAGCAGAGTGCGCAGGGTACCGATGAATGAGACGCTGTATGCAGCATTGAACGTATATCTGGCTACGATGCCAAAGCAGCTGAAAGCAGATGAGCGTGCACCGCTATTCCGCACATCCGGCGGGAATGTCATGGAGCCGAGAAGGATCACCTATCATTTCCATAAGCTGCTGGAACGAGCTGAGATCCAGGGGATCCATTTCCATTCCCTGCGCCATACCTTCGCGACCAGGGCCCTGGAGGCCGGTATCCCGATGAAGTACTGCTCGGCTATGCTGGGACATGCGTCCACTGCGATCACAGAGAACCTCTATGCACATGCCAGCGAGGATCAGCTGAAAAAGGAAATAAAAAAACTGGATGCATCTCATCCTCCAGTCTGCGCCGCGTAGGCGAGCTTACAGTAGGGTACTGTAGGCTTAGAGATAGTACCATGAAAAAGAGGATTTGACAATATAAAGAAAGCCAGGATTTGTGGAAATTGCTGGAAGCAGGAATGTCGATATTTATAAAAAGGAGAGAGCAGGCATGTTGAAAAAGCTATTGGCCGTCCTTACCGTATGCTTTGCGGTGAGCGGCTGTTCTGATACTGTACAGATGATCACGAGGGAGGACGCCGAGCTGGATCAGATCCAGATGGAGGAGCTGAAGGAGAAGATCGATGATAAGGACACCTTCGTCCTGTTCGTCTCTCAAGGCTCCTGTCAGGACTGTAAGCTGCTGGAACGTACGCTCCTTCCTTTTTCCCGTGACCATGCGGACATCACTCTCGTCGAGCTGCGCCTGGATGAACAGGGAGATCGGATCGCGGATACCGAACAGGCGTTCCGGGATATCCAAAGGCTCGTCCCTGCCTTCAGCGGCAGTACGCCACAGACCTTCTTCTTCAAAGAGGGTGTGATGGAAAAGACAGAGCAGGGCGAGCTTGACGAGCTGGGCTGGCAGGACTTCATGATCGACTGCGGCCTCCTCAGGGGAGAGAAGCTCAGTGAGGAAGGTCCTGCTCATACGCTGACCCTGGGACGGTATATGGAAGAGATCGACATCACGGCACTGGGAAGGAAGCTGAAGGATGAGGAGAGCTTCTATCTGTATCATGCCAGAGAAGACCGCTACAATGCCGCCTTCTCCAAAAAGCTGAAGGCATATACAGAGAAAAAGAAGAAGCAGGTCTATGTATTGGATACCTCAGTGATCGTACAGCCGGAAGGGAAGAAGGAGAAGGAAGCGATGGATGAGGGGATGAGCATCATCAACCAGACACTGGAGCTGAGTCTCTCACCGAGTCTGTATAGGATCGAGGATGGAGAAGTGAAGGACGTATTGAAGGACAATGTCGAAGAGAAGGAGATAAGCGGATGGTTCGCGAAGAATCCATGAAGGAGCTGAAGCAGCGGCAGCAGAGACTGCAGGAGCGCACGCTGTGGCTGAAGGAGCAGGAGGAGAGCGTGATGAGGAAGACGCGGCTCTGTATGCTGGTCATGGCAGGCATCTTCTTCCTACTGGTCATGGTACAGAGCGGAGTGTATATGGTCATACCGCAGGAATATCAGGAGAGCGTGCTGCGGCTGAGCCGGTATGGGAAATGGATACTGATCCTGACAGTCGTGATCATCAACGCGGTGCTGAAGGACAGTGAGATGGAAGGAGTGTAAGGGAATGAAGAAGAGATTACAGTTTGGAAAGCTGGAGAAGCTGGTGATCCTGGTGATGGTGGTCACCCTGGCAGTGAGCATCCTTCCACAGCTGGATGTACAACAGCTGTTCGCGGAGGATCCGGCGATCGTGACACTGGAGCTGGAGGAAGGGAAGAAGACACGTCCGCTGAGCGCACAAACGAGCGATGCGAAGGTCGTGGAAGCAGTACTTATGAAGGATGGTGCCGAGCTCGAGCGCAGGATATTGAATGTGAATACACCAGCGCAGTTCGATATCGTCCAGAACGGGACGTATGTGATCCGAAGCATCGATATCCAGGGGACGGTACTGGAGGAACAGGAACAGGTCGTAGAGGGACTGGATGATCTGTATGTGGAGAAAGCGGAAAGCGGACTGCTGCTGTATGGCAGGCTGGCAGATACCGACCACATCAGTGTGACACATAAGGAGAAGAAGGAGAGCCTGGCGGTGGAAGCACAGCCAAACGGCATCTATGAGAGCACCTATATACCGAAGGAGAACGGAAGCTATGTCTTCCAGAGCGAAGCGGCAGACGGTACTGCACTGGGGACGGCAGTGACCTATGAGGAGACAGGGATCGCAGAGCCGCAGCCAAAGCAGCCGGAACAGAAGGAAGCGACGGAGCTCCACATCACGGATGAACAGGGCCTGAAGGATATCGCGAAGGCACCGGACAAGACCTATATCCTGGATCGTGACATCACCGTGAGCACAGCAGAGATCATCATAAACAAGGAATTCAGCGGGACATTGGAAGGCAACGGCCATGTGATCGCAGGCTTGAAGCAGCCGCTGTTCGCATCACTGAACAAGGCTACGATACAGGATCTGACCCTGCACAGTGAGATCGATAATGAGCAGGACAGTGCAGCACTTGCAGGAAAAGCGAAGCAGACGAGGATCAGCGGAGTAGGGATCCTGGCAACGATACAAAGCAGGGGGAACGCATCCGGTATGCTGGTGGACAGCACGGAAACGAGCATCACGAACAGCTATGTGAGTGGGAAGATCACAGGGGGAGCAGGAGCTTCCGGTTTTGTCGTCCTTGGAAACGCAGAGATCACGAGCAGCTATGTGAGCGGGATCGTAGAAGGAAAGACGGCTTATGGATTTGGGAAGCAGGCAGCGGTGAGTGACAGCTATGCGGCCGTATATGTGGATGGAAGCGAGAGCGGAAGCTTCAACGGGGAAGGGAGTAAGCTGGAAGGATGCTTCTATGATGTGAGTGTGGCATCGAAGGAGGAAGCACGGGCACAGGAATATACGAATGCGCAGATGATCAGCGGGACGCTCCCTGTGAAGGACTTCCAGCAGAAAAGCGGGAGCTATCCATCCCTGAAGAAGGAGATCACAGAGCGTTATAGTGAGGAAGCGAAGAAGCTGAGCGCATTGAGCACGCTGGCAGTATCGACGAAGACGAGCCTGCTGGGGATGCAGGAGGATGTGGCATTACCGACGAGCACAGGCGCAGAGGAAGCAGTGAGCTGGCAGGCAAATGGAAATATCGGCATCAGCGGCACTACCCTGCTGGCAAAGATCAGTGCGGATCCGGATAAGGATACGAGTGGGGAGCTGGTCGCTGTCACGAAGAGCGGTAGCAGGGTATTGAAAGCAGCGTCAGCCAGGATCCTTGCGAAATCCCCGCTGGCCGGAGGATCGCTTGCGGAACCAAAGACGCATATCAGCTTCAATATGCAAGAGCGTCTGTATTACAAGGTGACAGATACAGCGGCTCCAGCACCAGCCACACATAAGGAAGCCATCGAAGGTGGATGGAAGCGCTATTTGTGGAGCGATGTGATCAACTGGCCGGATCTGGAGTGGAACAAGGACTATGTACTGAATGAATACGATATGAACACCAAGACGATGAAGACCTATCCTATCAAGACCAACAAGGGACTGGTCGGTGGCAGTGTGAAGCTGAGTGAGACCTTCCGGGTGGGGGAAGAGATCACCGCTACCCTGCAGGACGCCCAGTGTGAAAAGGGAAGCTGGACATGGGAAAGGAGCATGTATTTTAATAATTACCCATCGCCTGTCGCACCTCCCCGTACGGGAAGCACTCGGCTCCGGGAAGGAGGCTGTTCCCCGGAGCCGAGGAAGATGATTTACACAATGTGTTGCATAACATTGTTTAGTAACACTGTGTCCTTTGTTGCTTTTCCCCTTATTAATTCCTAATTTGCGACACTTAAATAAATGGTATGCGAGAACATACTGAGTAATTCATTTAAATCTTATTGATTATGAAGGTATATCAGACGAACGAAATTAAGAACATAGCCCTCTTGGGAAGTTCTGGATCTGGGAAAACCACTCTCGTGGAAGCAATGCTTTTCGAGAGTGGTGTTATAAAACGTCGCGGAACTATTGCCGCCAAAAATACAGTTAGTGACTATTTCCCCGTTGAACAAGAGTATGGCTACTCCGTTTTCTCCACCGTATTCCATGTAGAATGGAACAATAAAAAGCTGAATATGATAGACTGTCCGGGCTCGGACGACTTTGTAGGAGGCACAGTTACCGCACTGAATGTGACCGACACCGCAATAATTCTTCTCAATGGCCAATACGGCGTTGAAGTTGGTACACAGAATCATTTCCGCTACACCGAAAAACTGAATAAACCCGTCATTTTCCTTGTCAACCAGCTTGATAATGATAAATGCGATTATGATAATATCCTCGAACAATTAAAAGAAGCTTATGGCTCAAAAGTTGTTCCTATCCAGTATCCGATAAATACAGGTCCCGAGTTTAATTCGCTGATCGACGTCCTGTTGATGAAAAAGTACTCCTGGAAACCTGAAGGAGGAGCCCCTATCATCGAAGATATTCCTGCCGAAGAAATGGATAAGGCTATGGAATGGCATAAGGCACTTGTAGAGGCTGCTGCTGAAAATGACGAAGAACTCATGGAAAAGTTCTTTGAGCAAGACTCGCTGACAGAAGACGAAATGCGCGATGGTATCCGCAAAGGACTTGCCGCCCGTGGAATGTTCCCCGTATTTTGTGTATGTGCAGGCAAAGACATGGGAGTACGCCGCCTGATGGAGTTCTTAGGCAACGTTGTTCCCTTTGTTTCTCAAATGCTAAAAGTGACCAATACAGCCGGAAAAGAAATAGCTCCTGATGTAAATGGTCCTACCTCTCTTTATTTCTTCAAAACGAGTGTTGAACCCCATATCGGTGAAGTATCCTACTTTAAAGTAATGAGTGGAAAAGTACACGAAGGTGACGATTTGCTCAATGCCGACCGTGGCTCAAAAGAGCGTATGGCGCAACTTTACGTAGTGGCCGGCTCCAACCGTGTCAAAGTAGAAGAGCTTTGCGCAGGTGATATTGGCGCTACCGTAAAACTGAAAGACGTAAAAACAGGCAATACACTGAATGGAAAAGACTGCGATAACAAATTTAACTTTATTAAGTATCCCAATTCAAAATACTCGCGTGCCATTAAACCTGTCAATGAAGCAGATGTGGAAAAGATGATGAGTATCTTGAACCGTATGCGTGAAGAAGATCCGACGTGGGTTATTGAACAGTCTAAAGAATTGAAACAGACACTGGTACACGGACAGGGAGAATTCCACCTCCGTACTTTGAAGTGGCGTCTGGAAAACAATGAAAAGCTACAAGTGAAATACGAGGAACCGAAAATCCCCTACCGTGAAACAATCACAAAAGCTGCCCGTGCCGACTATCGTCATAAAAAACAATCGGGTGGAGCCGGACAGTTCGGTGAAGTACACCTCATTGTCGAACCTTATAAAGAAGGCATGCCCGTGCCCGATACTTATAAGTTCAACGGACAGGAGTTCAAGATCAATGTAAAAGGAACAGAAGAAGTCCCATTGGAATGGGGAGGAAAATTGGTATTTGTTAACAGTATCGTAGGTGGTTCTATTGATACACGTTTCCTGCCTGCTATTTTGAAAGGTATCATGTCTCGGATGGAACAAGGTCCGTTGACGGGGTCTTATGCCCGTGATGTACGCGTAATTGTTTACGACGGAAAGATGCACCCGGTAGACTCCAATGAAATCTCATTCATGCTGGCAGGACGTAATGCTTTCAGCGAAGCCTTCAAGAATGCCGGTCCGAAGATTCTGGAACCTATTTATGACGTAGAGGTGTTTGTACCGTCGGATAAGATGGGCGATGTGATGGGTGATCTTCAGGGACGTCGTGCCATGATTATGGGTATGAATAGCGAGAAAGGGTTTGAAAAACTAATAGCTAAAGTACCTCTTAAAGAAATGTCTTCTTATTCAACAGCGCTTAGCTCACTCACCGGAGGGCGTGCTTCGTTCATTATGAAATTCGCAAGTTATGAACTTGTGCCTTCTGATGTACAGGATAAGTTAATAAAAGACTTCGAAGCCAAACAGGTGGAGGAGTAATTATTCGTTTATAATGCTTTAGCCGTCCTTCTTTCGTTCGAAAGGGGGGCGGCTTTTTTACTTAACAATGATTAAGAAAAGTAGAAATTCCTAAGAGAAAGATTTAATTTTTTATTAAATTTGCAAACCAAAGGATATATTGTTTTGTTATAGTCGTCAGAACATGAGCTAAATATTACCTTTCGGTTAATTTACGAGAATGTACGATTAAAATAGGTTAATGTGTTAGGTATGTTAATTAGGGAGTGTTAATTTTGTTGCTATGAAAAAGTCAACAATCTGGATATTAGGTATTGTAATGGGTCTTTCCTTCCTCGGATTACTTTACTTACAGGTAAGTTATATAGAGGCAATGGTGAAGATGCGCAAAGAACAATTTGATAACTCTGTGCGTAATAGCTTGTATCAGGTATCAAAAGATGTGGAATTTGCGGAAACCGACCGTTGGCTGAGGGAAGATATTACTGAAGCGGAACGGAAAGCGCTGACCGCTTCCTCTTCTATGCAAGGGGATGATTTGGTGCAGCAAACACAGCGATTTACGGTGAAATCACCGGATGGAAGAATAATGACGGACTTTGAATTAAAAGTAATGACTAACAAACCGTCAGAGTTGCCCAAGATGATGATTTCGCGCAGACATGGTGGAAATACGATTCCAAAAACATCGAAATCTTTGCTCGATGCAGTTAAGAATCGGTATATGTATCAGCGGGTTCTGCTCGATGAAGTTGCACTGCAAATGGTTTACCGTGCCAGTGACAAGTCGATAGGCGAACGCGTAAGATTTAAAGATCTGGACGACTACCTGAAGTCGGCACTTCTTAATAATGGAATAGAATTGCCTTATCACTTTACGGTGGTCGATAAAGATGGGCGGGAAGTATACCGTTGTGCGGACTACGAAGGGAAAGGAAATGAGGATTCATATACTCAGCCGCTTTTCCAGAATGACCCGCCGGCTAAAATGAGTATTGTAAAGATACACTTTCCCGGGAAAAAGGATTATATCTTTGATTCGGTGAGTTTTATGATCCCGTCAATGATATTCACTTTAGTACTGTTGATAACGTTCATCTTTACTATATATATAGTATTCCGTCAGAAGAAGCTGACAGAAATGAAGAATGACTTTATCAATAATATGACGCATGAGTTCAAGACACCGATATCAACCATCTCATTGGCGGCACAGATGTTGAAGGACCCTGCGGTGGGTAAGTCACCACAGATGTTCCAGCATATATCGGGAGTGATCAATGACGAAACGAAGCGGCTCCGCTTCCAGGTGGAGAAAGTGCTTCAGATGTCAATGTTCGACCGTCAAAAGGCGACGCTCAAGATGAAGGAAATTGATGCTAACGAACTGATAACAGGGGTGATTAATACGTTCACTTTGAAAGTGGAACGATATAATGGTAAGATTACATCGAACCTTGAGGCCACCGATCCTGTTATATTTGCAGATGAAATGCATCTCACGAATGTGATCTTCAATCTGATGGACAATGCGGTGAAATACAAGAAACCGGAAGAAGAACTGTTGCTGAACGTCAAAACCTGGAATGAACCGGGTAAACTGATGATTTCTATACAGGACAACGGTATTGGTATAAAGAAAGAAAACCTTAAAAAGGTGTTCGATAAGTTCTATCGCGTGCATACAGGTAATCTGCACGATGTAAAGGGCTTCGGATTGGGATTGGCCTATGTGAAGAAGATTATTCAGGACCATAAAGGAACCATTCGGGCAGAGAGCGAATTGAATGTAGGAACTAAATTTATAATTGCATTACCTTTATTAAAAAATGATTGATATGGACGAGAAACTGCGTATTTTATTGTGCGAAGATGATGAAAATCTTGGCATGCTTTTAAGAGAATATTTACAGGCAAAAGGTTATTCTGCTGAGTTGTATCCCGATGGGGAAGCTGGTTATAAGGCTTTCCTGAAGAATAAATATGACTTGTGTGTGTTTGACGTAATGATGCCTAAAAAAGACGGATTTACTTTGGCGCAGGATGTGCGTGCTGCCAATGCCGAAATTCCTATTATCTTCCTGACTGCAAAAACACTGAAAGAAGATATTCTGGAAGGATTCAAAATCGGTGCGGACGATTATATCACCAAGCCGTTTAGTATGGAAGAACTTACTTTCAGAATCGAAGCTATTCTGAGACGTGTACGCGGAAAGAAAAATAAAGAAAGTAACATCTATAAGATTGGTAAGTTTACCTTTGATACTCAGAAGCAGATTCTTGCTTCAGAAGGAAAGCAGACGAAACTGACTACCAAAGAATCTGAGTTACTTGGCTTGCTTTGTGCACATGCCAACGAAATCCTGCAACGTGACTTCGCTTTAAAGACTATCTGGATTGATGATAACTACTTCAATGCACGTAGTATGGATGTGTACATCACTAAATTGCGTAAACACCTGAAAGAAGATGACTCTATTGAGATTATCAACATTCATGGAAAAGGATATAAATTGATTACTCCCGAAGTTGAAAACTAAGGAAGGAGAAAAAACGAAACTAAAAAAAGGGCCGGAAATATTCATTTCCGGCCCTTTTTTTAGTTTCGTTAAATATTAATCTGCTATTTTCTTATTAATGATAATATAAGAAACAAGACCTAATACTACCAAGAGTATCGAAGTTCCCAAAATAGTATTGTTATTTACATTACCAGTCAGGGAGCAGGCGATCAGAATAATTACTCCGACCAAAATTAATATTAATCCTAAATTCTTTAATAAGACTTTCATGTGTGTGTATTTTAATAGATTATTTTATTCCTGGTCACAAATTAAAGCATAATTCTTTAACGGGCGAAATTATTTATGCAAAAAAACTATTAATCAGCGTAAATAGTCTGTTTTTACATACTTGCCGATACTTAATCTTTCGTATTGAAGAATATTTTTCTTAAGACTTCCTGACTTACGCTTAACTCTTCTACAGTGATGCCCTGTAGAGCCTCCATAAGGGTACGATTAGCTATAATACGTGCTTTTTCCTCTAACTCCTTACCGGTTTTGGTTAAGTGGATGAGATTGGTACGGCGGTCTTTTTTGTCTGAAATGCGGACAACCAAATGTTGGCGTTCCATATTATCTATCAATCGGGTCATACTGGGTTTATCTTTAAAAGTTGCATTACACAACTCTTGTTGTGTAACTCCGTCTTTTTCCCAAAGAAAAATGAGCACGGTCCACTGTTCGGGACTGATTTCCAAACCGCCCTGACGGAAGTTACGATACAGTTTCCGGTTTATAGCCGCGGAAACCTTACCATTGAGAATGGCAAAAATAAGCCGGATGTCAAAGTTAAATTGTTCTATCATGAAATTATTGTTTCAACAACTTTGCAAAGGTATAGCTCTTCTGTGTAAATTCCTATCTTGTGATACAAAAAAAGATTAAATGTTTGTAGTTCACAATAAAATGCCTAACTTTGCACCCGCATTTTTAAATCAAATAATTTATTTATTTAATTAAACGAGTATGAATCAATACGAAACCGTTTTCATTTTAACTCCCGTTTTATCTGATGTTCAGATGAAGGAAGCGGTAGAAAAATTCAAAGGTATCCTTCAGGCTGAGGGTGCTGAGATTATCAATGAAGAGAACTGGGGACTGAAGAAATTGGCTTATCCTATTCAGAAGAAGTCTACAGGTTTCTATCAGTTAATCGAGTTCAACGCAGACCCGACTGTTATCGACAAGTTGGAGTTGAACTTCCGTCGTGACGAACGTGTTATCCGTTTCTTGACTTTCAAGATGGATAAGTACGCTGCAGAATATGCTGCAAAAAGAAGAAGTGTTAAATCAAGCAAAAAGGAGGATTAATCATGGCACAACAAGTTCAATCAGAAATCAGATATTTGACTCCGCCTTCAGTAGACGTTAAGAAGAAAAAATACTGCCGTTTCAAAAAGAGTGGTATTCGTTATATCGACTACAAAGATCCTGAATTCTTGAAGAAATTCTTGAATGAACAGGGTAAAATCCTTCCGCGCCGTATCACAGGTACTTCTTTGAAGTTCCAACGTCGTATTGCGCAGGCTGTGAAGAGAGCACGTCACTTGGCATTGTTGCCTTATGTAACTGACATGATGAAATAAGAAGGAGGAAAAGTATGGAAATTATATTGAAAGAAGACGTAGTAAACTTGGGTTATAAGAATGACATCGTAACTGTTAAGTCTGGTTATGGTCGTAATTATTTGATCCCGACTGGAAAAGCTATCATCGCTTCTCCTTCCGCAAAGAAAATGTTGGCTGAAGACCTGAAACAGCGTGCTCACAAACTTGAGAAAATCAAGAAAGATGCTGAAGCAATGGCTGCTAAATTGGAAGGTGTTTCTTTGACTATTGCAACTAAGGTTAGCTCTACAGGAACTATTTTCGGTTCTGTAAGTAACATTCAGATTGCTGAAGCGTTGGCTAAATTGGGTCATGAAATTGACAGAAAGACAATCGTTGTAAAAGACGCAGTAAAAGAAGTTGGTTCTTATAAAGCTATCGTAAAATTGCATAAGGAAGTTTCTGTAGAAATTCCTTTTGAAGTAGTTGCTGAATAAGATTTAGAACTTACTAAATATAGAAAAGCCTGATCTCGAAAGAGATTAGGCTTTTTTTATGTGCCAAGGTCAGGGGGGATGTTTGCTTAAAAAGCAACTATCTCTTTTAAAGATTTGCAGGATGGGGTGGAAGAAAAGTGTTGTTTGTCTGTAATTGCTTGATATTCAATTTGAAAACAATCTAATGTATCCGATATAAAGAATAGTATTTAATAGGGTATTAAATAGGTACTTTTGTGTACCCCAAAAACGTACTTTTAAGTATGAAAAGTACGTTTTCTTATAATGAAGAGTTTCTATATCTTGGGGAATTGTTAATGATGTTAATATGGAATGCTTAATATGGGGTTGCGCATTTGATTGAGTGTTTGTTGAATGTGTTTTTTAAGTGTCAGATGGAAGTATAAGGTACAAAAAAAGTCTGTTCGTGTTTTACACGCCAGACTTTCAATTCTCTCAGAGCTAAAATTATTCAGCTACTACAGTTTCTGTTACTGTTACGCTATCAACAGTTACTGTATCCATTGCCGCTGCTGCTTCAGCTGCTGCTGCTTCTACTGCTGCGATTGAGTCAGCGATACGGATAGAATCTGCTTCTGCTTTTGCTGCTTCAGCTGCTTTGTTTCCACAAGATGCGAATGATACTGCTGCGATAGCTGCGAATACTAAAACTAATTTTTTCATTTTCTTTGCTTTTAAAATCTGTAATACAATCAATTGCTTATTAAAACGCTGCAAAGATATGTACTTTTAGAATACGTTGTTCTCGAAAAGCCAACTTTTTTTATATTTTTTTTTGAAGTATACTTTCTATTTGTCTCACAACATGTTTTAAAACATACCTAATTCACTGCTATACTATTATATAGATAGCGTTTAATACTTCTCTTAGGTGTTTTTTCAAATTCTGTTGGGTAGAGTTGTATTTGACTTATCTTCTCATAGTTGGCTACAGTTGCATTCAGATTCTTTAGATTTTCATCCATGATGGTCTTTAAATTGTCCGGTTGATTGAGGCCTAATGAATCTAAAGACTCGTAATCTGCATATACAAGGGCTACCAACTTCTTATTTCTTTCAATAACAAGACTTTCGAGAATGAAAGGCAGGTTATTTAGTTTGGCTTCGATTTCCTCCGGAAATATATTTTGTCCGCTCGAACTTAAAATCATCGTTTTCAATCGTCCGCGAATGAAGATATTGCCATTGGCATCCATGGTTCCCAAGTCACCTGTGCGCAGCCAGCCGTCTTCGGTGAATACTTCCTTGGTAGCATCCGGATTTTTGTAATAACCGGTCATAACATTCTCACCCCGTACTTGGATTTCTCCTGTTTCAGCTTCGGGATTTTCTTTGTAAATGCGTGCTTCCATAATGTCAAGTATCTTACCGGAAGAGGTAGGGATAAATTCATTCCATGGGGCATAACTGATGAGCGGACCGCATTCTGTCATTCCGTAACCAATAGTAAATGGGAATTTGATCTTGTGAAAGAATTCTTCTACTTCCGGGTTCATAGCGGCTCCGCCAATGATAATTTCTTTGAAACGTCCTCCTAATGCATCGATCAGCTTTTTGCGAATCTGACCATAAATCTGGCTATCAAGTAAGGGGATACTTAATGCCCATTTCATACCTTTTTTATTGATAAGAGGCTGGATCGTGTTTTTGTATATCTTTTCGATAACGAGCGGAACAGTGATTATCAGATTGGGTTTTACTTCCTCGAATGCTTTCATTATGATCTTCGGAGAAGGGGTTTTGCCGAGCAGGGTGACGTGCGTACCTACAGCCGTGGCCGTCAGAAAATCGAACGCACAGCCGTAAGCATGTGCTAACGGAAGGAAGGAGAGTACTTTATCTCCTTTTTTCAGTAGTTCGGTGCGGATTCCGAAGGTGACATTTCCTGCAAGATTGTTTCCTGTCAGCATGACACCTTTACTGAAACCTGTGGTACCGGAGGTATAGTTCAGCAACATGACTTTATCGTTGGAAAGCGTGGTATATTGCACATCTTCCCGGTGGAATCCTTTGGGGTATGCACGGTGCATTTCATTGTCCAGATGTTTGACGAATTTCTGTATCGTTTCACCGTCACGCTGATACAGACAACGGAAGTCAGTAAGCGAGAATACACCGCGGAGTCCGGTCAGTTTTTCTTCTTCGAGATTGTCCCAAATGGTATCGCTGGTAAAGAGAAAAACAGATTCCGAATGGTTCACAATATGATGTACGTCGTTCGGGTTGAAGTCCTGAAGAATCGGCACGATGATGGCGCCATAGGTGATTGTTGCCATATAAGCGATGCACCATCGGGCATTATTTTTTCCGATAACGGCTATTTTGTCCCCACGTCGGAGGCTACAATGTTTGAATAATAGATGAAGGCGGGCTATCTCTTCGGCCACTTGCCCGTATGTGTAACCAGAGTCCTCGTCATAGTCGGTATAACAAGGCAGGTCCCAGTTTTCTTGAAAGCTATTCTCGTATAGCTTAATAAAATTCTCTTTTATCATTGCACGTTTTTTAGTGAATTGTGCAAAAATAGGAATAATAATTTAATTAGGAATCAAAAAATAGTAATTAAAGTCTATGAAGAGGTTAAATCCTTTAGTTGTTAATTCCTAATTTTTAATACTTAATTCTCATAGATTGTGTAACTTTGCATCCAATATGCGTTTGTTAAAATTATGATAGATACCACTGTATTTCAGGATAAGACAGCTGTTTACTATACTTTAGGCTGCAAATTGAATTTCTCAGAGACCTCGACTATTGGTAAAATCCTGCGTGAAGCGGGTGTGCGTACGGCACGTAAAGGTGAGCGTGCGGATATTTGTGTGGTTAATACATGTTCGGTGACGGAGATGGCAGATAAGAAATGTCGGCAGGCTATTCATCGGTTGGTGAAACAGCATCCGGGAGCTTTTGTTGTGGTGACGGGATGTTATGCGCAGCTTAAACCGGGCGATGTGGCGAAGATTGAGGGAGTTGATGTAGTGTTAGGTGCTGAGCAAAAGAAGGATCTGCTTCAGTATTTGGGCGATTTGCAAAAGCATGAAGCCGGAGAAGCGTATACAACGGCTGCAAAAGATATTCGTTCGTTTGCACCTTCATGTTCACGCGGAGATCGTACCCGCTTTTTCCTGAAGGTACAGGATGGTTGTGATTATTTCTGTTCTTATTGTACGATTCCCTTTGCCCGTGGGCGGAGCCGGAACGGAACGGTTGCTTCTATGGTAGAACAAGCCCGTCAGGCTGTTGCCGAAGGTGGAAAAGAGATTGTACTTACAGGTGTGAACATTGGTGATTTTGGTAAGACTACCGGAGAGACTTTTTTTGATCTGGTGAAAGCCCTGGATGAAGTGGAAGGTATTGAGCGTTATCGGATTTCTTCCATAGAACCCAATTTGCTGACGGATGAAATTATTGAGTTCGTATCCCATTCCCGCAGATTCATGCCACATTTCCATATACCCTTGCAGTCCGGATCGGATGATGTATTGAAGTTAATGCGGCGTCGTTATGACACGGCTTTGTTTGCTTCCAAAATAAAGAAGATCAAGGAAGTGATGCCCGATGCCTTTATTGGAGTAGATGTAATTGTGGGTACACGTGGCGAAACGGAGGAATATTTTGAAGATGCCTACCGTTTTATTGCTGGATTGGACGTGACCCAGCTGCATGTATTCAGTTATTCGGAACGTCCCGGTACACAGGCTTTGAAGATAGATCATGTGGTGGCTCCCGAAGAGAAACATAAGCGTAGCCAAAGATTACTGGCTCTTTCGGATGAAAAAACGCAGGCTTTTTATGTCCGTCACATCGGGCAGACAATGCCTGTACTTATGGAAAAGACCAAGGCGGGCATGCCGATGCATGGTTTTACGGCCAATTATATCCGGGTAGAAGTGGAAAATGATCCTTCGTTGGATAATAAAATGGTCGATGTGTTGTTGGGAGAGCTTAATGAAGATGGTACAGCGTTGAAAGGCACTATTCTATAAAGACTATGAAAAAGATATCTGTTGTTATATTAAACTGGAACGGTTGTGACATGCTCCGCTCTTTTCTTCCGTCGGTGCTTTGTCATTCCGATAGGGATGATGTAGAGGTTTGTGTGGCCGATAATGGCTCTACGGATTCTTCGGTCGCCATGCTTCGGGATGATTTCCCAATGGCTCGTTTGATCTTGTTGGAAGAGAATCACGGCTTTGCAGAAGGATACAATCTTGCTTTACAAAAGGTGGATGCGGAATATGTGGTTCTGCTTAATTCGGATGTAGAAGTAACGGAGAATTGGCTCGAACCACTTGTCAGTTATATGGATGCTCATCCTGAAGTAGCTGCCTGCCAGCCCAAAATACGTAGTTGGCGACAGAAGCAGATGTTTGAATATGCCGGTGCAGCCGGTGGATACATAGACCGTTACGGCTATCCTTTTTGCCGGGGACGTGTGATGAATGAAGTGGAAGAGGACCGGGGACAGTATGATACGATTACTCCGGTATTTTGGGCTACGGGAGCAGCTTTGTTTATCCGCCGGGCGGATTATATGGATGCAGGTGGACTCGATGCCCGCTTTTTTGCCCATATGGAAGAGATAGATCTTTGCTGGCGGCTTCGCTCACGCGGGAAGAGTATTGTTTGTATCCCTCAAAGTGTTGTCTATCATGTGGGGGCGGCAACGCTGAAAAAAGAGAGCCCGCGGAAGACTTATCTCAATTTTCGTAATAATCTTGTCATGCTTTATAAAAATCTTCCTCCACAGGAGTTGAATAAGGTGATGCGCGTACGGGCTTTTCTCGACTATGTAGCCGCCCTTCAGTACTTACTGAAAGGGCAGTTGGATAATGTAAAGGCAGTGTTTCATGCACGGAGTGAATATAAACGGCTTCGTTCTTATTTCCTGAAAGCCCGTGAAGAAAATCTGAGAAAAACTTATGTCGATTCTATTCCCGAACGAATAAAAAGCAGTATCTTGTGGCAGTTTTATGTGAAGGGACGGAAACGTTTCTCCCAATTGTCTGACTTTAAAGGATAACGCAAATGGAAAAAAAGTTAGTAAGGAAAATAGGTCTTGTGGCACATGATGCCATGAAAAGAGATCTGATTGAATGGGTGCTCTGGAATTCAGAACTGTTGATGGGACATAAGTTCTATTGTACGGGAACGACCGGTACGCTGATTCTTGAAGCATTGAAAGAGAAACATCCCGATGTTGAATGGGATTTTACGATTCTGAAATCCGGTCCGCTGGGAGGTGACCAGCAGATGGGTTCGCGTATTGTGGACGGAGAGATCGATTATCTGTTCTTCTTTACCGATCCGATGACGCTGCAACCACACGACACGGATGTGAAAGCATTGACCCGTCTGGCCGGTGTGGAGAATATTGTATTCTGCTGCAACCGCTCTACAGCTGACCATATCATATCAAGTCCTTTGTTTATGGATCCCGATTATGAACGGACTCATCCCGATTATTCCGGCTATACGAAGCGGTTTGAAAACATCCTGTTCTACAATACGCCGGAGTGGGGAGACGAGCTGGAAGCGGCTACCGGGATGGACTTGAACGAGTATTTCTACTAGGTGCGAAAGCAATGGGGCGGGGCCAGGGTCCCGCGAACGGTTGGGAGATTCATATGAAACAGACATTTCGGGTTCCGGTGCGGGAGCTATTGGAACCCTTCTACACGGATCGGGCCGATCCGCAGGATTTGGCCCGTTTCACGCGCTGGGGCACCTTCGGGAAAATGCTTCAGGCGGCCGGTCTGTGGCTGATTGTGGTGTTCACGGCCTTCGAGCTTATGACCGAGGTGGATCTGAAAACCCATTTTCTGCTTCTGTTGCTGGCCCTTGGGGTTTCGCTGGCCGGCTTTTTTCTGGGCGTAGTTGGCAACTATAGGATTCTGGGGGTTTTGGAACAGAGATGCGATCCGCAGCTGTACGCGGGGCTGATGTACGAGAGCGCCCTGAGGCTGCAGCAGGCGCGGATGCCCAAACAGAGCGTGCGCGAGCGGGGCTGCGGGATGATGGCGGCTAATTTTGCCATGGCCCTCTGTTATATGGGGCGCTGGGAGGAGGCCCGGGTACTGGTGAGCCGCCTGCTGCGCTGCGAGCCCACCGCGGTGGAGGAGATGCGGTGCCACTGCGTGATGGTCCGTTATTACAGCCATCACAGGGAGGCGGAGGCGCTGCGGGAAGCGCTCCAGGACATGCGCTGCGCGGCGGCCGGGATGAAGGGGAAGCGGACGGACCTGCTGATCCGGCACGCAGAGCGGATGGAGCGGATCAGCAGGGCCCTCTGTGAGGCGGGCCTGGAGGGCGCTTACCAAACCTGCCGGAACATAAAGCCGGTGAAGGACACCCCCCTTACCCGTGTGCAGCAGGCCTATGAGCTGGGGCATATGGAATTTGAACTGGGCCTGGAGGGGGAGGCGGGGCGGAATCTGGCCTACGCCGCCAAACACGGAAAAGACCTGCAGATGGGCAGGGAAGCGGAAATGCTTCTGAAAAAGCTGCAAGCCGGGCGCGCCGCCGGAGAGGGGAGCGGCGTCCCGGACAAGGATCATACAGACAGAGAGAGAGGAAACGATTCATGAGCCTGATTGTACAAAAATTCGGCGGCACATCCGTAGCGGATACACGTTCGCCTTTTCCATGAACCACAAATCGCCCGAGGAGGTC
>OGZT01001265.1_pt1 | contig 18116 bp, 17 predicted proteins | sample 1576891 | NCBI WGS metagenome assembly OGZT01 (sample SAMEA3541521, study PRJEB24748) | human gut metagenome | biome: human gut; feature: human-associated habitat; material: faeces | place: China | collected 2012 | reverse complement strand
CGGCAGGCGAGGCGGCCGAAATATGCTCCTAAGCTGCACCCGAATAGCCGGATGTGGGAGGCCAGGGTTTGGGCGTAGGCCATGACCTGAACCAGTTCCGGGACACAGGTCTGCGCCTTACACAGGGCGGGATGGCCTTGGCGGTCCCCATGCTCCGGGAGGTCGAAACTGAGGACCCGGTAGCCTTTGGGCACTGCCTCCCGGGCCAGCAGGGCGATGACCTCATCCCCTTTGTGGGAGCCGCTGCCGTGGACCGCCACAATCAGCTGGCTGGAGGGGGCACCCCACAGGAGGGCGGGGATTTCCCCGATAAAAATAGGGGTTGTGTCCATAAAATATCCTCCTTTCGAGGACAAAGAAAGGCAGGGATTCCCCCGCCAGGTGGAATTACCAAGAGGGTTCCTCCCCACCTGCTGCCAGCAGGAAAATGGGGTTCTGCGCCATCAAAAGATGGCTGCTGCCCAGGGGTTTGGCCCGGCTCACCCCGATTTGGACCCACTCTGCGCCGGATAAGCCCAGCCGGGCGAGGAGGGTTGTTCCCTGGGCGAGGGTCTCCAGAGTCACAGCGCTGATTGCCACCCGGCACCGGGGGTTTTTTTCAAGCACAGCCTCCAGAATCCCTTGCAGCTCCCCTTTGGAGCCGCCTACAAACACCGCGTCAGGCGGGGGGAGGGGTTTCAAAGAACCCGGCGCCCGGCCAGGAACCACTTCCAGGTTGTAAGCGCCGAAGCGCTCCCGGTTGGCGGCGATCAGCTCCAGGGCGGCGGGGTTTTCCTCTATAGCGTAGATCCTGCCCCAGTGGGCGGCAAAGGCCATCTCCACCGAAACCGATCCGGTACCCGCCCCCACGTCGTAGGCGACGCTGTGGGGGGAAAGGCGCAGCTTGGAGAGGATAACCGCCCGTACCTCCGCCTTGGTCATGGGGACTTCTCCCCGCAGAAAGGCGCTGTCGGGGATGCCAAAAGAGCCAAATTCCCGCCGGAAGGACGGTTTTTGCCTCCGGGCGAGGAGGGCGCTTAAAGAGGGGAACGGCCGATGGGCGATCTCTTTGGCTGTGGCGGTGACCACTTCTTCTTCCGGGTAAGAGAGGTTGGAGGCCACCGTCACTAGGGTGTCCCCCAGGCCCGCCCGGCAGAACTCCCCGCAGATGGCGCCGGGGGTCCACTTCCCCCCAGTGAGGTAAAAAACCGATGGATGGTTGAGCAGCGGGGCGAGGACGTCTGTATCCACCCCATGGGCGCTGACCAGGCAAAATTCCTGCCAGGGAATCCCCAGCCGAGCGGCCAGGGCCTGCACTGTGGAAATGCCGGGAAGCACCTCTGCGGGGATGCCATGCTCCTCCAACAGGGGGAGAAGCTGCCGCGCACCGCCGCGGGCGCTTTCGGCTCCTGCGGCGCGGGGGCGGGCGGGTCCAGCACTTCCATGCTGCGGGACAATTCCTCCGCATACTCCCGCTCCGAGAGGGCGCGGAAAAGCTGCCGCACCGTCTGGATGCGCTCCACCGGCTTGAGCCGGAGTCCCAGATACAGCGTTTCGGAGACGTAAGCCGGCACCGATGGCGTCACCGTGCGGGCCTTGGGGTTGGAGTCGGAGACGAGGCGCTGTGCCGCCGGGACAGGGCTCAGCCCGCAGACCATCCGGTAGAACACCGCCGCGAGGCTGTATTCGTCGGTGTAGCGGCCCTCGAACTCGGCGGTGGAATACTGCTCCGGGGCGGAATAGCCCTCGTACAGCTGCTCGTGGAGGCCGCTGCCCGCCGTGCGCAGACCCACCGTCGCGTAGCCGGTGAGCCGGGCGCGGCCATTGTCCATGATGCGGATGTTGGCCGGGCAGATGCCCCGGTGTACGAGGCCCACCTGATGCATGGCCTCCACCCCGTTGAACACCGGTTCCAGCATGGCACAGGCCTGCTGGGGCGTCACGGTGCCGTGCTCCTCCAGCCACTTCTGGAGCGGGCAGCCGCCGGGGTTCTCCATGACGGCGTAGACCGTGTTGTTCTCTTCAAAGACGTCCAGCACGGCCTCCAGGCCGTTGGCCGGGGTGATGCGCTGGATGAAGCGGTAGAGGTCGGCAAAGTCCATCCGGGTGGTCTTGAACAGCACTTCGCTGCCCGGCTTCGGGCGGAGGATGCAGTCCCTCCCCCGCTCTGCCGCCAGCGTCAGGGGCATATACTCCTTGATGGTCACCCGGAAGGGGCCGTTGTTCTCCACGCCCCGGTAGAGGATGCCCTCGCCGTCCACGCTCTGGATGTCACCCACGGTATACCGGCCTGCCAGCACAGTGCCTGCCGGAAGACTGCCCGACGGGTTGCGCCCTGCAAGCTCCCGGCCGCAGTGGGGACACTGCTCCTCCCCTGCTTCCAGCTCCTGCATACAATATGGACAAATGCGTCGTTGCTCCATGTCGGCCCCTCCCCGTGATGTTTTGTTCTGTCTATTATAACATAGCCGACGGGAGAATGGTACCGTTCTTTTTATTTTCCATGCCCCAGCAGGCACACCTTTATCGCAGGCCGCCATCCAACAACAAAGCCGCTTTCTGTGTCTCACAACACAAAAAGCGGCTTTTTCTCGTCTTATTTCAGGAGCAAAGAGCCTTGCGGAAGCTTATTCCGGCAGGTCCTCTTCGTTCTCGAGGCTGTGCCAGACGTTCTGGACGTCATCGTTATCCTCGAGGGCATCCAGCAGCTTGCCCATCAGCTTGAGCTGATCGGGGTCGGTCAGACGGGTGGTGGTCATGGGGACCATGGCCAGGTCGTCGGAGAGGATCTCGTAGCCCTTCTCCTCCATTGCCTTGACGACAGCGGAGTAGTTCTCGGGGTCGGTGGTGATCTCAGCTGCCTCTTCGCCTGCATCGAAGTCCTCAGCACCGGCATCCAGAGCGTCCATCATGGCCTCGTCGGCGTCCTTGTCTTCCAGAGAGATGTCGATGACGCCCTTCTGGCTGAACAGGAAGCCCACGCAGCCCATAGCGCCCAGATTGCCGCCGTTCTTATCGAAGTAGTGGCGCAGGTCAGCAGCGGTACGGTTGCGGTTGTCGGTCAGAGTCTCGACCATGACCGCAACACCGCCGGGGCCGTAACCCTCGTAGGTGATTGCCTCGTACTCGGTCTTATCGCCGCCCTCGGCCTTCTTGATGATACGCTGGATGTTATCGTTCGGCACGCTCATACGCTTTGCCTTGGCGATCAGGTCAGCCAGCTTGCTGTTGGAAGCGGGGTTGGGGCCGCCGGTACGGACGGCAACGCTGATCTCGCGGCCGATCTTGGTAAAGACCTTTGCCTTTGCGCCGTCAGTCTTCTCCTTCTTGCGCTTGATATTATTCCATTTGCTATGTCCAGACATGGGAAAGAGCCTCCTGTATTTTATCAGTGATCTCCGCCTGCGGGCAGACGGGCTGTGGTCGCCCGCATTGTGGCAGCACACAAAATCTAACTCTATTATTTTATCACAACAGCCATCGGCGTTCAAGCCTTGTACCGATGGTTTTCCGGTTTATTCTGCCAAAAACTACGTTTTACAGCAGACGAAGTGCCTTGGGATAATGGTTTTTGACCCTGCCGCCGGACACTTTGCCGCCTCCCAGCGGCCAGCCGTCCACCGTCACGCAGCACCAGCCGTCGGCAGCGGTGTGAGCTTCTATCTCCCGGCCGGAGAGATATTCCACGGTTCGGGAGTCGGCGAGGGTCAGTTCCTCACGGTTCCGGCAGAGCGCGCCGAAAGCCGTGAACAGATGATGTTCCGGCACAAAGCGCCCCTTCTGCACACTGCCCACGAAGACGCCTGCACGCAAAACGTGAAGATTCGTCTGCGGGAAAGCCACCGGCAGCAGGACGCCGCCCCCATGCACCACGGCAGGGCGCTTTGCCAGCTCCGGGAAACATTCCTCCGCAAACTCCCGCCATGCAGCAAGGCTCTGGGCGGGCGATGCATCCCCTGCCCCAGCGTCCCGGCTGCGGGAACTGCGGCCCTGCACGGCCTCCCGGCAAGCCCGGCTGTTCTCCCTCCGGGCGCTGCGGGCATCCGCAGGCTTTGCGGCTTTCTGGGGCTTGCCGCCTTTGGCCTTTTTGCCTACTTCGGCGGCAGCGGCCAGCCAGAGCTGCTCTTCGGGGGTGTACTCGCCGGGAGCCGGCAGAGCCCGGGGCGTACCGGCTTTGACGAGCCGGGCCATGAAGTGGCCCTCCCCGCCCTGACAGGGCCAGATGCGGCGCACCTTGCTCACGTCCAGCGGCAGACCACCGGTGCGGTTGACCTCGCCCTCGCTGCCGAAGGTGTAGTCCACATTGCCCAGCACATCGGCCAGCGTGAACTCCGGGTGGCGCTGCAGGAATGCAGCCACCTGTCCCTCGTCCTCTTCCGGCGCGAAGGTGCAGGTGGAGTAGACCAGTTCGCCGCCCGGCGCGAGGGCCGCAGCGGCGCTGTCGAGGATGTCCGCGCCCAGCTCTGCGCACTGCTTCACCAGTGCCTCACAGTGCTGGGCCAGCGCGGCAGGCTCTTTACGGAACATCCCCTCACCGGAGCAGGGCGCGTCCACCAGAACCCGGTCGAAGAACTCCGGCAGGGCCGCTGCGATGCGGGCAGGTGTTTCGTTGAGCACGACGGCGTTGGACACACCCATCCGCTCGAGGTTGCTCTTCAGGATCTCTGCACGGGCCGCGACATATTCGTTGCTCACCAGCAGGCCCTGCCCCTGCAGAGCGGCGGCGAGCTGGCTGCTCTTGCCGCCGGGGGCAGCACACAGATCCAGCACCCGCATCCCGGGCTTGACGCCCAGCAGCGGCGCTGCCGACGAGGCCGAAGGCTCCTGCGAGTAGAAGACACCTGCGTGATGGTAGGGGTGGCGTCCCGGTTTGAAGTCGGGCTGTTCCACCACGAACGCTGCCTTGCAGAAGGGCGAGGGCCGCAGCGGGAAATCTGCCCGGGCCGCAAATCCTTCCGGCGTAGTGCGGAGGGCAGAGACGGTCACGCCGCGGGCCGCTGTCTCCTGCGGGGCGGCGTAGAGCGTGTCGTACCGCTCCCCCAGAAGGGCGCGTTCCCGGGCTTCAAAATATTCGGCAGGCATTTTTATGAGACCTCCTTCGAGCTGCGGTGCATAAAGCCGCCGCAGCCGGTCAAACTATGGGCAGGGAGCGCAGAGCGTCTCCCGAAATCGAAAGGAGCGACGATACGATGGAAAATCGCAGTGAGAAACGCAGCACCAACTGCAAGAACCAGACTCAGGACCGCACCAGCGATCAGAGCACCAACCGCACCACCAATTCCAGCCAGAACTCTGCCGCCAACGAGCACAAGCACCCCAACCAGTACACCAAGGGTGCCGACGACGAGGGCGGCAAGAACTCGGCTCGCAACTCCGCCCGCAACAGCCGCTGAGCCTCTGCGCTGAGCACCGCCCCGCCTGAACGGACCATCCGGCGGGACAACAAAAAGCCCGCTGCTCTCTTTGCACTGTTTCCCAGTGCGGAAAGCAGTGGGCTTTCGCGTGTTCCGGTTATTTTTCGTTGGGGTCGAACGACTGCCACAGCGTCTCGAACAGCTCATGCACCCGGCTCAGCCGGCCGTTCAGATACAGCCAGCCCAGCAGGCACTCGAAGCCGGTGGACGCGCGGTACTCCTCCGGGGAGGCGTGTTTGGCCACACTGGCCTTGCTGGCGTTGCGGCCCCGCTTGAAGACAGCCAGCTCATCCTCGGTGAAAAGCGGCTCCAACAGCTGCTCTTCCCGGAACTGTGCCCGGGCCGAGACGTATTTGACCTTTTCGGCGTTGAGCTTTCCCGCCGACAGACGGTGGTGCTCCACCAGCCGCTGCCGCACCAGAAGTTCCAGCACACTGTCGCCCACGAAGGCCAGTGCCAGCGGGCTCAGCTCCCGGGGGTCGATCTTTTCGGGTTCGTTCATAGAACGGTTTTCCTTTCATCAGCGTCCTTGCCCTCTCCGTCATTGCTGCGCAATGCCACCTCTCCCAAAGGGAGAGGCAGAAGCCTGACCGCTGCGTTCCGGCTCTCCCTTTGGGAGAGCTGCCGAACCGCGTGAGGCTGAGAGGGCAAGCCCGTTGACCTCTTAGAAGATATAATCGAACTGATACTCGCCGATGAGGATGGTATCGTTCTCCTGCACGCCCTTCTGCACCAGAGCGTCCAGAATGCCGCTCTCGCCCAGCTGGCGCTGGAAATACTGCAGGCTCTCGTAGTCGTCCACGTTGCTGCCGGCCAGGATATACTCCAGCCAGGGTGCATCCACGCTCCAGACATGAGCCTCCACCCGCTTGATGGTGAACTCGCGGCCGCCGGCCTTTGCCTCGGGCTTCTTGTACTCGGGGGCAAACACGGGGATGGCCGGAATGTCCTTCAGGCGGTTGTAGACCAGACCCGGAAGCTCCCTGACGCCCTGCATGGTGGCGGCAGAGATGGGGACGAACGTCAGGCCCTTCTCCTCCACATACTTGCGGAAGGTGTCGATCTGCTCCTCGGTGGCGAGGTCACACTTGTTGCCCACCACGATCTGGGGACGCTCGGCCAGAGCCGGGCTGAACTTTGCCAGCTCCTCGTTGATCTGCTCGAAGTCCTCGATGGGGTCGCGGCACTCGCTGCCGGAGACGTCCACGACGTGCAGCAGCAGACGGCAGCGCTCCACATGGCGGAGGAAATCGTGGCCCAGGCCGACGCCCTCGCTGGCACCCTCGATGAGGCCGGGGATGTCGGCGCAGACGAAGCTTGCGCCCTCACCCACCGACACGACGCCCAGCGTCGGCACCAGCGTGGTGAAGTGGTAGTTTGCAATTTTCGGCTTTGCGGCGCTGATGGTGGAGATGAGGGTGGACTTGCCCACATTGGGGAAGCCGATGAGGCCCACATCCGCGATGAGCTTCAGCTCGAGGGTCACCTGAATGTCCTCGCCGGGCATACCGGGCTTTGCAAACTTGGGGATCTGGCGGGTGGGGGTGGCAAAGTGTGCATTGCCGTAGCCGCCGCGGCCGCCCCTGGCGATGGTGACGGGGGTGTGGTCGGACAGGTCGGCGATGACAAGGCCGCTCTCGGCGTCCTTGATGACCGTACCCAGAGGCACCTTGATGACGAGATCCTCGGCATTCTTGCCGTGGCAGAGGCTTGCGCCGCCCTTGCCGCCCTCGTCGGCGGTATACTTGCGCTTATAACGGAAGTCCATCAGAGTGGTGAGGTGGTCGTCCACGACGAAGATGATGTCGCCGCCCCGGCCGCCGTCGCCGCCGTCCGGGCCGCCAGCGGCCACGAACTTCTCACGATGGAAGCTCACTGCGCCGTCGCCGCCCTTGCCGGCATGGAGCCAGATGGTGGCGATGTCGATAAAATTGGTTTGTGCTGCCATACAGGCCCTCCTGTTTTTTCATCAAAAAGAGCCGGGCCACGAGGGTCCGGCTCTCTGTGTTGCAGATTTTAGAAAGAAGTTACTGCTTGACGCTGCACTTCTTGCCGCTCTTGCCCACGCGCTCGAAACGAACGGTGCCATCGACCAGAGCAAACAGGGTATCATCGCTGCCCTTGCCGACATTCTCACCCGGCTGGATGTGAGTGCCGCGCTGACGAACGAGGATGTTGCCGGCCAGAACGAACTGACCATCTGCACGCTTGGTGCCCAGACGCTGAGCCGCAGAATCACGGCCGTTCTTGGTGCTGCCTACGCCCTTTTTATGTGCCATTGTAATATACCTCCTACTTAGCCGTTGATCGCAGTGATCTCAACCTTGGTGAAGGGCTGACGATGGCCCATGCGGCGAGCACTGTGCTTCTTTGCGCGATAGGTGATGATGTTCAGCTTCTTGCCCTTGCCATTCTTGATGACCTTGGCAGAAACGGAAGCGCCCTCAACAACAGGAGCGCCAACCTTGACCGAACCCTCCTCGCCAATAGCGAGAACCTGATCAAACTTCACTTCGGAGTCGGCCTCAACGTCCAGCTTTTCGATGTAGACGATGTCGCCCTGCTCCACGCGGTACTGCTTACCGCCGGTAACAATGATTGCGTACATTTTGTTCATTCCTTTTCGTTGTACTCGCTGGTCGTAAAGGCAGGCCCTCACAGGGGCCATTTGAGGCGCCCACACCAAGCGGCTAGAATAGTATAGCAAAAAAATGTGCGGATTTCAAGAGGAAAATCCCGCTTTTGCGGAAATATTTTCAGTTTTTCTTCTCTTTCAGCTGTTCATGTGCTTCAGTACCTCATCCATATCCCTGCGGCCATAGACGATGCGGAGGATCCGGATGACTTTTTCCTCTTTCAGCACCTGATAGAACAGGATATACTTTCCCACTATCTTCCTGCGCACATGGATGCCCGGCAGATATTCATCAAATACCAGCTTCCCGCTCTCTGGAAAAATACACAGACGCTCTATGCACTTATCCAGCTCATTCATCAGCATCCCTGCGGCTTTTTCATTTCCCAGCTCATTTCGGATATATCCGACATTCTGTCTGACATCCTGTTTCGCACGCTGAGTCAGGGCGAAATGGTACTCACAGTCCATATTCCCTCCTGATTTCTGCCATCGCCGTCGGCCCATCCACCACGCGGCCTTCCTCTACGTCCTTCAGGCCCTCCATTACCAGCTTCAGCTCTTCCATCTCCTGCATGGTGCGCTCATAGTAATCAATATCCATCACCACGAGGCGGCCATAGCCGTTCTTCGTCACAAAGACCGGGCCGTTCTCCTCGGCGCACCGGCGCTCGATCTCCACGGTATTCTTCAGTTCTCTCATCGGAATGATCTGCATCGTAATGCCCCCTTTATGTTCTGTGGCTATATTATACACCAAAAAGAGCCACAGTGCAAGGTTCTCTGCGCTGCGGCTCTTTCGAAATATTCTGATCAGGCGTCTTTTTTCTTCGCCAGTTTCTCTTTGAGCTGCTGCTTCACCCGCTCGTTATAGGCATTCGTGCGCTCGAGGAAGAGCTTGCGGGGGCTGGAAGCCACCAGCTCTTCCCTCTCCACCGTAAATTCCGGCTCTGCCTTGCGCACCTTCGCCAGCAGGCTGCGGTTCTCTGCCGTCAGGGCCAGCGTCACCATGAGAGGCTTGGACTTATATTTCCGGGTCAGGAAAATTTCCAGTGCCACACCGCCCACGACGGCCGCAGCCGCCACCAGCTGGGAAGCGCGCAGGCCGAGCGACGGCACCAGCAGCAGGCTGTCGGTGCGGAGAGCTTCGATCCAGAAGCGGCCTGCGCCGTACCAGACAAGGTAGCGCAGGGCAATGTCGCCGTTGAACTTCCGCTTTTTGATGTACGCCGCCAGCAGGGCCAGACCCACGAAGCACCAGATGCTCTCGTAGAGGAAGGTGGGGTGGACGGGCATGGCGGGGTCGATGGTGACGCCCTTCGGCACCGTGACGGTGCTGCCCATCAGGTAATCTTCCGTTGCTTCGCTGAACATACCCCAGGGCAGGGTGGTGTTGCAGCCGAAAGCCTCCTGATTGAAGAAGTTGCCCCAGCGGCCGCAGCCCTGTCCGATGAGGAAGCCCATGCCGGCCAGGTCGAACATGGGCAGCACCGGCACGCCCCGCCATTTGCAGGCCAGGCCGCCGAACACAAAGGCGCCGATGATGCCGCCGTAGATGGCCAGACCGCCGTCGCGGACGGCCAGCACATCCCAGATGGTATCGTAATTATAGGGTGCCATCGCCACATAATACAGGCGGGCGCTGGCGATGCCCAGCACCACGCCGATGAGGATGACATCCACCATCGAATCGGCGTCGATGCCGAACTCCGTGCAGCGGCGGAACGCAAAGACCAATGCGAGGCAGAGGCCAAAAGCGATGCAGACGCCGTACCAATAAATATCCATGCCGCCGATGCTGAAGGCTACCCGGCTCAGCTCAAAGCTGAGGCCGAGGCCCGGGAACTGTACCAGATTCGTCATTCTTCCGTCTCCTCTTCTTCGTCCTCTTCAACGGCAGTGCCGTCCGGCTCGATGTTCATCACGGCCATCCGCTCAGGCCGCAGGATGTGCTGCAATGCCGCGTCGGCGTCCTCTGCCGTCAGGCCTGCCAGCATGGTGATCTGCTGGGCCACAGTCTGACCTGCCAGCGCGAAATCTGCCATCTGGCTGGCCGAATCCTCGACGTTTTCCAGATTTTCGATGAGCTGGCCGTATTTTTCGTTCTTGCAGAGGGTGAAGATCTCCCGGTCTACGCCCTCTTTGCGCACCCGCTCGATCTCGTCCAGCAGAAGCTGCCGGACGGTGTCGGGCTGGTCGCTCTCGCCGGTAAAGAGGATGCAGCAGCATCCATCCACCCGCAGCACCTCACCGCCGAAGCCCGGGTTGGTCAGGCCCTCGTCGTAGAGGCAGCGGTAGAGCGGCGACATCCCGCCGCAGATGCAGCAGAGGATGAGCTCGTACAGCATCTCGCTGCGCAGGTCGCCGAAAGGCAGCGGCTCTTCTTTGAAGCCCAGACCGAAGCAGGGCTTGGCGATGGGCATGGCGATGGTCTTTTCGGCCGCCGCCAGCGTCATCGGCTCCGGGCGGAGCAGGCGCTCGACCTTTTCCGCCGGGCGCTCGTCCATCAGGCCATGGCGGGCGCAGGCCGCCAGGATCTGTTCCATGCTGGTGTTGCCCGCTGCGGCCAGCACCATATTGCCCGGCGCATAGAACGCTTTGCAGCAGTCGTAGAGCATTTCCGGCGTTATCTCCGCGATGCTCTCCACCGTTCCCGCAATATCGCTGCGGATGGGGTGGCTGTGATACAGGCACTCGCACAGGCCGGTGATGAGCCGCCAGTCGGGGCTGTCATCGTACATCTTTATCTCCTGCCCGATGATGCCCTGCTCTTTGGCGATGGTCTGCTCGGTAAAGTAGGGATGCCCCACCATGCCCAGCAGCACGTCAAGGCTCTCGTCCAGCTGTTCCGTGGCCGTAAAGAGGTAGCAGGTGCGGTCGAAGGCCGTGAAAGCATTGGCATTCGCGCCGGTCTTGGCGAACTTTGCAAAGGCGTCGCCGTCCTCATCCTCGAACATCTTGTGCTCGAGGAAATGGGCCACACCGGCGGGCAGATGTACTTCCCGCTCCCCCAGCCGGAAATCCCGGTCGATGGAGCCGAAGCGGGTGGCGTAGATGACATGGGTGCCGGAGTAGCCCGGCATGGGGCGGACAAGTACGGTCAGCCCCGAGGGCAGAACTTTCCACTGGTCAGCGGCGGTGCGTTCCAGCACGCTCTGGGTGTTCTCAGCCATTCTCGTTCCCCTCCTCCCGCGTCAGCAGACAGCTCACCGACAGGGTGAACTGCTTCAGAATATCCCGCACATCCTCCCTGGTCACCGCCAGCAGGGCGCGGCGGGCGTCGTCCGGCGTCTGCACCGGGCCGCCCCGCAGCACCTCCATATAGTACCATGTCTCGATGCCGCCCAGCGTATCCTCCAGGCCGTTCATCCCGGCCAGAAGGCCCCGGCGGCAGTCTTCCAGCTCTTCGTCGGTGATCGGGCCGTCGCAGAGGTCCGCCAGCTCTTTGAGCACCGCCTGCTCAGCGCGGGCCGCGTCGGCGTGCTCGACGCCGCTGTTGACGGCCATGCTGCCCGTGAAGCTCTGGAAGGACGACGAGCAGTAGTAGCACAGATGGTCGCGCTCCCGGACGTTCAGGAAAAGGCGGCTGGTCACGCTGCCGCCGTAGAGGGCCATCGCCAGCCGGACAGCGGCCAGCTGTTCAGGCTGCATGGGCCGGCCCAGCGTGAACAGCATACAGAGCTTGGCCTGTGTGGTGTCGAAGTGCTCCACCTTCCGCACCGGCTCCCGCTGGGGCATGGCGATGTTCTCGGCCCGGGGCAGCGGGGCGCGGTCGATGGCCGAAAGCTCCGCCAGAAGGGCGTCCTTCACGGCGGTGGTGCTGGCCTCGTCGCAGCCCAGCACGATAAGCTCGATGTTCGCCGTCCGCAGCATCTCGTAGTATGCCTCGGTCAGCGCTTCGGGCGTCAGGCCGTCCACTTCTTCTAAGTAGCCCTCCTGCCGGACACCGGCGGGGCTGTCGCCGAAGAACTCCCGGTTGGCCTGCCGCTGGCAGTAAAGGCGCTTGTCGTTCACTTCGTCTTCCAGCGCCTTCTTGAGCATCTGCTTTTCGATGCCCACGGCCTCGGGGTCGAAGGTGTTGCCCACAAAATAGGGGTGGAACGCCGTGCCGAGGGCCAGTGCGGCGTACTCCTTCGTCAGCTTTTCCCCTTCCAGTGCGAACTGGTCTTTGATGCCGGTAATGCTGACGCAGAGGTTGTGGCTGCAGCCCATGGGGCGGGCGTCCACGGTCAGGTCGGCACCGTAGAGGCGGGCCAGCTTTTTGGTCATCTGGGTCATGTCGGGGCAGTCGGCATAGCCTCGCTCCATCACCAGCGGCAGCAGCGCGTGGGCTGTGGCCGTCTCGCGGCGGGCCGGGAACGCGAAGTGGATGCTGATGCGGCAGCGGTTGAATTTTTGTGCGGCGTCATACGAGAGGTAGACGCCGGGCGCGATTTGGGATCGTCTCAATGTTCTATCGTCCTTTTGTATTATTTCGTTTGTTCCAGCGCCAGATACTCTTCCAGCGAGAGGCCGGAGGCGCGGATGGCGAGGGCGTTGTCCCTGCCCACATACCGCCAGTGCCACGGCTCAAACACCATGCCGGTAGCGGCCTGACGCTCCTGCGGCCAGCGCAGGATGAAGCCGTGCTCTGCGGCATAGGCTTCCAGCCACTCATAGGCGCGGGTGTCGGCGAAACCGGTGTCCTTCTCCATGCTGTCTGCCGCGAGGATGTCGGCACCGTAGCCGGTGGCATATTCGCTGGCCTCCGGCGCAGGCTGGACGGTCGCAGCCCTGGCAGCGGCCTCTTCCTCCGAGCAGCCGGACTCCCGGTAGCTCTGGACCGCAGCCTCATAGGCGCTCTGGCGGGCGGCGGCATCCTGATACCCTGCCGTCAGCACCAGCTCGATCTCATCCTGCTTTGCGGCCTCGGCCATCTCGCGGTAGGCTGCGGCGGCCTCGGCTTCCAGCGAAGCACCGGTGGCATCATCGGCCACGGCCAGCTCCGGCGTCGGCTCTTCCGTCAGGGGAAGGTTTGCATTCACCAGCATGAGGCGCTTATCCGAAAGGTCCGTCTCCGCGCCGCCCTCATACTCCCGGGCCTCGAAGGCCGTCGGCGGTGCGATGAGGGCATAGGCCCTGGGCAGCAGCCAGAGGATGCCGCCGGTCATCACAGCCATGACCGCGCCGCAGCTGAGCAGAAAGACCGTCCAGTTGCGCACGAGGCGGATACGGTGTCTCCGGCGGCGTTCTTTCGGCGACAGCGCGCGGCGGGGTGCGGGTCGATTTTGCTCCATGATGCAGCTTCCTTCCTGTTTTTGACGTTCGCCCTGGATACAGGCACATAATAATATTATACACCCCTTTTATCTGGGTGTAAACGGCAGGGGCTGTAAAAAAATTGTGTACGCAAAAAGCCGCCGCACCGGCGCAGGACGCACGGCACGGCGGCTTTGAAGCCACGTCTTACTCGAACAGCATATCGTGGATGGCGCTGACAGCCTTGTCGGCGTCCTCACGGTCGATGATGCAGGAGATCTTGATCTCACTGGTGGAGATCATCTTGATGTTGATGTTGTTGTTGGACAGAGCCTCGAACATCTTGGAGGCCACGCCGCTGTGGCTCTGCATACCGGCACCCACGATGGACACCTTGGCGCAGGTCTCGTCGCAGGTGACCTGGTCGAACTTTGCGCTCTCGCGCAGGACGCGCATAGCAGTCTCAGCTTCGCTCTCCGCGCAGGTGAAGCTGATGTCCTTCTTGCCGTCGCGGCCGGTGGACTGCAGGATGATGTCCACGTTGATATTCTTCTGGGCCAGCAGGCCGAAGATCTTGAAGCTGGTACCCGGCTCATCGGGAACATTCAGGATCGTAATAACAGCAACGTCGGTGTCCTTTGCGACACCCTTGATCAGCATACCTTCCACGTCTTTTACAACCTCCTTGACGACCGTGCCGGGCACGGGGTTCAGGCTGGAGAGGACCTCCAGCTCCACATTATACTTTTTAGCCAGCTCCACGCTGCGGTTGTTGAGCACCTGTGCGCCGAGGGATGCCAGTTCCAGCATCTCGTCGAAGGTGATCTCATCCAGCTTGCGGGTGTTGCGCACCTTGCGCGGGTCGGCGGTGTAGACGCCCTCCACGTCGGTAAAGATCTGGCAGCGGTCGGCGTGGAGCGCTGCTGCGATGGCGACAGCGCTGGTGTCGGAACCGCCGCGGCCCAGCGTGGTGATGTCGTCCAGCTTGTTCAGGCCCTGGAAGCCTGCCACGACGACGACGCGGTTGCGCTCCAGCTCCGAAGAGATGCGCTCGGTCTCCAGCTTGGTGATGCGGGCCTTGGTGTAGGCACGGTCGGTGCGGAAGCCTGCCTGCCAGCCGGTCAGACTGGTGGCATGGCAGCCCAGCTCGTTCAGAGCCATAGCCAGCAGGGCGATACTGATCTCCTCGCCTGCTGCCAGCAGCATATCCATCTCACGGGCAGAAGGGTTGTGGGTGATCTCTGCTGCCTTTGTGATAAGGTCGTCGGTGGTGTCGCCCTGTGCGGACACTACCACGACCACGTCATTTCCCGCGTTGTGGGTGTTGGCCACGATGCGGGCCACGTTGAAGATACGGTCCCGGTCCTTCACCGAAGAACCGCCGAACTTCTGTACGATCAACGCCATATCTTGTCACTCTCCTCTTTTTGCTCCCTCAGTGTGTGAGGGGTACACCGGGCGGAAGCGGTCTTGCACTTCCGGTCCTGTTTATCATTCCACTGTCGCACCGGTGTTGTCGGCATCCAGCCGCAGCAGTGTAAATGCTTCACATCCGTCCAAGCCTTCCAGCAGCTCGAGGCCCTTTTCCAGTTTGGAGTAGAATTTCTCGGCGTTGGCCTTTTCGGCCACAGCCATCACGGTGCTGCCGGCGCCCGAGACGTACACCGCCTTGGCACCGCAGAGCCGCGCCATATCGAAGACTTCCTTCGAGCCGGGCATCAGGGGCATCCGGTAGGGCTGGTGGAGCTTATCCTCGGTGGCAATGGCCAGCAGGTCGTGGCGGCCCTCGCAGAACGCCGCCGGGATGAGGGCCGCACGGGACAGGTTATACACCGCATCCTTGTGGGTGACCTCTTTGGGCAGGGCCGCACGGGCGGCTTCGGTCAGCAGCTTGTAGTCGGGCACGATGGCCGCAAAGCAGAGGCTCTCGTCCACATCCCGCTTGACGGAGTAGACGACGCCGTCCTCGAAAACGCTGCTGGTCAGACCGCCCAGAAGGGCCGGTGCCACGTTGTCCGGGTGGCCCTCGATGGAGGTAGCCAGCGTCAGCAGCTCCTGGGTGTTGAGCACATCGCCCAGCATCCGGTTCGCGCCCAGCAGGCCCGCGATGATGCAGGCCGAGGACGAGCCGAGGCCCCGGGCCATCGGGATGGCGTTGGTCTGGACGAGCTTGAGGGGCGGCATGGTCTTGCCGACCTTATCGAACAGACCCTTGGCCGAGCGGTAGACCAGATTGGTCTCGCCGCGGGGGATGCGGGTGCCGTCTGCCGCCGAGATGTCCAGATGGTCGCTCTCTTCGAAGGTCACGGTATTGTACAAGGTCACAGCCAAGCCCAGCGCATCGAAGCCGGAGCCGATGTTGGCACTGGTGGCCGGGACGGAAACTTTTATCTTCATCGCAGTTCCCTCTTTTCTCACGCTCAGGCGTCCTCAGGCAGGCGGCGGAGCACCAGCTTCACGCTGCCGCCCATGGCCTCTACCTTGCGGGCTGCTTCGGCCAGAGCCTTGCCGTCGGCGCTGTCCACAAAGTAGGAGCAGCCGTCGAAGTGCTCTTCCACCACATGGCCCTTGCCGTAGATGGCCTCGGCCACCGCCGGGGCGATGCCTTCCACACGCACATAGTATGCGGCGGGAGCGGGGTCGGTGAGCATTCCTTCCACCGGCTCGGCGGGCTGCCAGAACAGGCTATCGTGGACCTTGACGCCGTTCTTGAGGGCGTCCACCACGTCGGCCACGACAGCACTGGCGGTGGGCAGCTTGCCCGCGCCCTTGCCGTAGAAGACCACGTCGCCCAGCATATCGCCCTTGACGAGGACGGCATTGAAGACGTCATCGACACCGGCCAGCTGGTTTGCCTTCGGCACGAGGCAGGGCTCGACACCGGCGGCAACGCTGCCGTCCTCGCCCCGCTTCATCCAGGCGATGAGCTTGATGACGCAGCCCAGCTTCTCTGCCGCAGCCACATCCTCCACCGTGATGTCGCGGATGCCGCGGGTGGGGATGTTCTGGGGGTAGATCTGGTGGCCGCAGACCAGCGAGGACAGGATGGCGATCTTGCGGTTCTTCAGGAACGACGTGTGGTACATTGCCAGGCCGATGGCCGGTACGCGGAACAAAGTGGTCAGCATCTGCGCGCCGCCCAGGTAGCTGGTTAGGGTGGGCATGAGCTGTTTCCAGTATTCGCTGGTGGGTCCTAAGTTAAACAGAATCTCGTTGGTTGCATTTAAGATACCCACATACTCGGTTCCGTTGATCATGTAGGTGCCGCCCGCCTCGGTAAAACGCACCAGGGAAGCCAATACATGGTGCAGGCCGAAGGGAATCAGCGCCCGGTTTAAGGTGTAATACACAGCATTTCCGACATAGGGAGCGGTGAAAATGAAGGAGATACTGATCAGGAAGCTGGTCAGCACGTTCCAGATCACCGGGATCACCAGGCCGATGGGGATCATGCAGACAAAGGTGATGATCGGGATGGACTTCTTGCCGCCAAAGAAGGCAAATGCCAGGGGCAGCTCCAGCCGGTAGAACCGGTCCGCCACCTTGGCGGCCACCAGGCCGGAGATCAGACCGCCCAGGGCTTCAATTTTCAGGGTCTGGATTCCCAGCACCGTACCCTGGCCCACCTGGGCCGCCACAGCTGCGTCGGCCATGGTGCCGGTTGCTTTCAGGTAAACGCTCATGACCACGTTCAGGGTCAGGTAGCCCACTGCTGAGGAGAACACGGCGATGCCCTTCTCATTTTTCGCCATTCCCTGGGCAACGCCCATGGCGAACAGCAGCGGAATGTTGTTGAACACGATGCTGGTGATGGTCTGTAAGCTCGATAAAACCAGTTTAAGAATCTCATTTCCCAAAAACGGGAACTTTTCAATCATGTAGGACTGTCCCATTGCACTGCAGATACCCATTACCATTCCGATCGGCGCCAGCAGCGCGATGGGCAGCAGCAGGGAGCGGCCGAAGGTCTGAATGCTGTCCTTCCAGCTAGACTTTTTTGTACTCATATGTTTCCCTCTCTTACGTTGATATGTCGTTTTGTTTCGTTTGATCTAAAGGCGCCTTATGAACTGGCTTTATTATCGCAGATTGGAATGGTTGCTTCAAGGCAAAAAAAGTACAAGTTATTGTTGCGTTTAGTTGCCCCTATTTAGTTCAAACGCAAACCGGCAAAAAACGGCCATCGATGCCGTCCGATCAAATCGGCCGGCGCCAATGGCCGCTGTATTGCTCCCCTTCGCCCTCTCTTATAAAATTTCTCCGTTGGAAATGATCACCTGTTTATACCACGTAAAGGAATCCTTTTTGCTCCGGTTCCCCGTGCCGTTTCCATCGTCGTCCAGGTCCACGTATACGATCCCGTACCGCTTGGACATCTGACCGGTACCGTTGCTGACAATATCGATGGGACCCCACATGGTGTATCCGCGCAGGTCCACGCCGTCCTTCACCGCCTCCCTCATGGCTTTGATATGGGCGGACATGTAGTCGATGCGGTAGCTGTCGTGAATCCGGCCGTCCGCCTCCATCGTATCCCGCGCGCCCAGTCCATTTTCCACCACAAACAGCGGAAGCTGATAGCGGTCGTACAGCTCGTTCAGCGCCAGACGCAGGCCGTCCGGGTCCACCGTCCACCCCCAATCCGTCTTGGGCAGATAGGGATTCACCAGCCCTTCCAGCGTGTCCGTGGTCTTCTCCGCCGGTTCCTCATAATCTGCTGAGACAACCCTGGAGCGGTAGTAGCTGAACGTAATAAAGTCAATGGGATAGGCCCTGATGATCTCCTCGTCCCCCCGCTCCATGGCGATCCGTATTCCGTTCTCCTCAAAATATCTCCATATATAGGCGGG
>OGZT01001263.1_pt1 | contig 18133 bp, 28 predicted proteins | sample 1576891 | NCBI WGS metagenome assembly OGZT01 (sample SAMEA3541521, study PRJEB24748) | human gut metagenome | biome: human gut; feature: human-associated habitat; material: faeces | place: China | collected 2012 | reverse complement strand
ATAACGAGGCGCTGGCCCAGACCATGCAGAATTCGAAGATGCTGTTCATCGTGGCCTGCGGCAACGGCGGCATTGCCGGAAAGGGATACGACACCGACATTTACCCGGTCTATCCCGCGTCATTCCCATTTGACAACGTAATCTCCGTTGCCAACTTGTTATTCGACGGAAGCTTGAGCCGTGACTCCAACTACGGAGCCGCCAGCGTGGATATCGCGGCCCCCGGAACCTATATTGTCAGCACATTGCCGGGCAATAATTACGGTTTCATGAGCGGCACTTCCATGGCCGCCCCCATGGTGACCGGAGTCGCCGCCATGCTCTACTCCTACCGCCCCGAGATTTCACTGTCCGACGTGAAAAACATACTGCTAAACTCCAGCCGAAAGATGGACCAGTTAAGCGGGAAAATGGTGAGCGGCGGAATGCTGGATGCGTATGCGGCACTGAGTTACCAGTAATATTAAGGTGGGTAGTCCGTGATGGGAGATGTTGGATCTCAGTATTCAGGGAGAAAATTTGGATTTTAAGAACAATTATAGAAAGGACGTTCCTGTCAGGTATTTGGCGGGAGCGTCCTTTTATGTTGGGGCGGGTTGGATTTTATGTGGGGAGGTGTGGGGAGGTGTGGGGAGTTTCGCGTTGGGCTTTATGTGGTTTTCGCATTAGGTTTTATGTTCGATTTTATTTGAATTTCATGTTGCTTTTATGCTTTTTTCTACTATATTTTATAATGTATTTGATGAGACTTTCAAAAGGCCCATTTATAAACTACATGTTTTTATTGAACTTACTCCTCAATCTTCAGAAGATCGATAGCCTCATTGCCTGATTCGCCTGCCGTCTTATCCGTCAGACGCATGTATAACAGCGGATATGGATTTCCCTGCTCGTCCAGCTCCGTCCGTTTGGAACATTCAAATCCCATGTGCTCATAAAACCCTTTTGCCAGCGCATTCTGCTCATTTACACACAATTCGCGTATCCCCAGCTCTTCTATACCATAGGTAAGAAGCCGCCTGCCCAAACCAGATCCACGCAATTCCGGTTCGAGGAAAAGCATCTCCAGACGCTCTCCCGCTGTACCCATGAAGGCAATGGGTTCGCACTCTGCATTTATAGCAATCACCAGAGTGGGAACTTCAAGAAGCGCGGCCGGGACATACTTCTCTATTTCCCCGATTTCCTGATCAGACAGGAAAAGATGGGTCTTCTTGACGGTGCGCCTCCATACTTCTGTCAGGCGATCGATCAATTCATCGCTTCGTACTTCCTGCAAAATTATTTCTGCCCGGTTTACACCCTTTGGCAGCGTTTCCCGATTAATCTCCCGACTCTGTTGATTTTGGTTTCTCTGTATACAATTTCTTAGGGTTGATTCCCTCTGTTCTGATTGATTCTGCATAATCTGCTCCTGCCTTACCGTTAAAATAACCCGGGAAGCACAAGTCTTCCCGGGTATCAATTCCACTTCTTATTCGTTCACTTTCGTCTCTTCTACTCCATGGAACGCCATCTGAAATTCGGAATAAGATCAGACCACTTGTTGACACCGATAATCGGCTTTGCAAATTCCGTAGCTTCCAGCGTATACTTCTTCTTATCAATGTCACGGAACACCTGCCAGATCTTACGGCGCTTCGTGGCCACAATGGTATCGCCCTGATTCATATCACACTCCCACAGACCAAATGCCAATCCACTGCGCACCTCCAGTGGTGCGTCCACCTGACGGCTTAAGATATAGGCGTCGATATATGGATTACTGTCTACCAGGTAATAGGAATAGGCAAATGCCGCCGCCTGGATCTGAGGAATGTCTCCTCTTGTCGGGCTCTTCGCCGTAAATCCTTCTTCTGTAAGGATAATATGGCGGACATCTCCGGTCGGTGAACGGAATGCAGCCTGTGACATGTAATCGGTAAGAACATTTAAATTAGCGAAGTTGATGACAGGGGAATTAAAGTCATTAGAAATCCATCCGGTCTGCGCATCGTCCCAGAATTCCGGTTCCGTCATAGGCGCCGGATATGGGTGGTAAGCCAGACCCCAGTCCATCTGCCCCTGAGCGTTGGCGATAGAATTAAAGGTATCCATGATATTCTTTCCGCCGTATTTTAACTTGTTGTCGATCTCTGCATTCCAGTTATAATCAAGGGAGAAATAGACCCTGTCGTTTGCACTGGTGCTCTTGATTGCCGTATAGAACACACGGAATGCATCCTGATACGCCTGAACGTAGCTGTTTAAATCCCAGGCTCCAGTGTAATTCCACTGCTGGTTATTAATCTCATTACCGATAATCCAGTTGGATATCTTGCCCTGATCCGGATTCGAACCGTTGTACCGCTCTGCAAGGAATGAAGCGATAGCCTTAGTCTGTTCAAAACCGGCCTCTGTTGCCGCGTTAAATAAGTAATAAAATGCTTTTGAAGACTTCTTCGTACCGGGATAGATCAGATCCGGCGTGGCGTCATTCCAGCCATTTAGGATGATAGCCGTAACCGTCATACCTTTACCGGAAAGCGCACTGATGGTTCTGTCGTAATCTTCAATAACCCGCTTGTCGAAATGATACGTCTTACCGTCATACTGGTAGTCAATACCCTGACCTAAAATCTGATGAAAGGCAATATTCGTTCCCACATGTTTGACACCCAGATCAAATGCATCTGCCAGCATGTTAAGCTCGATATTAAGCCCTTTTTTTGTCAAAGGATCGTTAAATGCTGCTGTGTTCGGAGCTACCGCCTCCGGATTTGTGATATAGTGCGGATCGCTGACCTCGATGTATTTCGTCCCATCCCAGACCGCTACCACAAATCTGCTGTATAACCGGTCCTCCGCGGTACCTTCATTCAACGGGAACTGATACGTTACCTCCGTTCCAAATGAAGCGGCCCCTGCGTAATCAAGGCGTCCTTCCAGATTCTTCTGATACGGCTTCTGTTCCACCAGATAGAGAACTCCGTCCGTACCGGTCATGTCTCCGCTGCTGGTGATCTTGACCGTCACACTTTTCTTATCCGGATTGATCAGGCAGGAGGTGATCGATGATTCCACCTTGGGCCCCTGTCTCTCAGCGTTTTCAGCGGTCTCAGTGTCCGCGCTGGCGAATGAAGCAAACACTCCGGTAAAACACAACAACACTGTAGCCAGAATGCCTGCCGCTCCTTTTCTTATCATCTTACTATCCATTCCTGTTTCCCTCCGTGATGTCTAACTTTATGTACTCTACCATGATACCCAATTGCCATACCATTTGCAATAAAGTTTTTATTACGGAATTCTAAATTTACTTACAATATTGGTACCATCTGGAACTTCACGAGCCCCTCCATCGAACGCTGCTTTGTGGATATTATGGCTAATAAACGACAAAACTGTGGGCGGTAACAACCTCCATCCAGCATTTCGCTCTTAGACGGTTTGTAAAACGGTCTACCTGCTCCATACCTGGATAGAAAGACATCTGATACGCTTTCTTCCAGTCCTTGTAAGTCACTTCGTAAATAAACTCTTCCGGTAAATCCACAATAGGTACTGGTGATTTTCTCCTGTTTTCTACAGCGGTTTCGGCAGCCTCACAGAGACGTTCTATAGCGAGCTTCTGCGGAACGCAGAAGGTGGCACCGCCCACGCCGCGCTTGATCTCGGCAGTCGAAATCTGCGGTGCCAGTTCTCTGGCATCCCGGCACACGGCTTCGTCACCAGAGAGAAAAAGAACTGGTATTCCGATGGAGGAAGCGGTGTAGGTATTGAGCATAAACTCGCTCATATAGCGGCCATTGAGGCGAATATACTGGCTGTTTCCTGTGGAGGTGTGACTGATGGCAAACTCCGGATTGCCGGCGGCCGCATGGTACCCAAGAAAAAATACTCCGTCAAAGGTCTCGTCTAGGCCAAACATCATGTTATACGGATGTCCGCTCTTCCCCCGGATCAGCGTTACGTATTCCGGCATCGCGAGAGGGTTGATGTTGGAGGCGTCGCCATGGCCATCCTTTACGACAATAGCGGTCGCTCCGGCGGCATGAGCCGCCTCGCAGACTGCGACGACTTCGTTTGTCATCTCCTCTGCATACCTCTGGTAAACAGACTCGTTTTTATGAGTCTCATCGGTGAAACTTAGTCCGGCACAGCCTTCGATGTCTGCGCTGATGAATATTTTCATAGTGTTTCTCCTGTTCCGGGCTTTCGCCCTATAAAAATAAATGCAAAAGTGCCCAGCGAAGAGCAAGCTCTCCTCTGGGCACTTTCACATTTATTTTTGCACTGCTCAATGCTTGCGCATTATTTGCACTGCTCATTGCTTACGCATGATTACTCAATGATTGTAGCAACTTTTCCTGATCCAACGGTTCTGCCGCCTTCACGGATAGCGAAACGAAGACCCTGCTCCATAGCTACTGGATGAATCAGTTCTACAGTCATCTCTACGTTATCGCCAGGCATACACATTTCTACGCCTTCTGGAAGATCACATACGCCAGTTACGTCAGTTGTTCTGAAGTAGAACTGAGGTCTGTAGTTGTTGAAGAAAGGAGTATGACGTCCACCTTCATCTTTTGTTAAAACGTAAACCTGAGCTGTAAATTTCTTGTGGCACTTTACAGAACCTGGTTTAACAAGACACTGTCCTCTTTCGATTTCAGTTCTCTGAACACCACGAAGTAATGCACCGATGTTATCACCAGCCTGAGCCTCGTCTAACAGCTTACGGAACATCTCGATACCTGTAACAACTACCTTACGGGTCTCTTCATGGATACCAACGATTTCAACTTCGTCAGATACGTGTAATGTACCACGCTCTACTCTACCTGTAGCAACAGTACCACGGCCTGTGATGGAGAAAACGTCCTCTACTGGCATTAAGAAAGGCTTGTCTGTTTCACGAACTGGATCTGGAACCCACTCGTCAACAGCCTTCATTAATTCAAGAACCTTGTCGCCCCACTCGCTGGACGGATCCTCAAGAGCCTTTAAAGCGGAACCCTGGATGATTGGTGTATCATCGCCCGGGAATTCATATTCATTTAACAGTTCACGAATTTCCATGTCTACTAATTCAAGTAATTCTTCATCGTCAACCATATCGCACTTGTTCATGAATACTACGATGTACGGTACGCCTACCTGACGGGAAAGCAGGATGTGCTCTCTTGTCTGAGCCATAACACCATCAGTAGCAGCAACAACAAGGATAGCGCCGTCCATCTGAGCAGCACCAGTGATCATGTTCTTTACATAGTCAGCATGGCCTGGGCAGTCAACGTGAGCATAATGTCTCTTCTCTGTCTCATACTCAACGTGAGAAGTAGAAATAGTGATACCACGCTCTCTCTCTTCCGGAGCCTTATCGATATTCTCGAAAGCTACGGACTCACCGGTACCTAATCTTTCATGAAGAGTCTTTGTGATAGCAGCTGTTAAAGTTGTTTTACCATGGTCAACGTGGCCAATGGTACCGATGTTACAATGTGGTTTGTTTCTTTCAAATTTAGCTTTGCCCATTTTATAACGTCCTCCTTAATTTGTGCTCTTTTGAGCTTTAATTTTTATGTTAGGCTGTCTTTTATTATATGCTATTTATGCACTATTTTCAAGCCTATTTGATGGATTCCGGGCGGTTTTAGACCGCTCGGAGTCCATTTAGTACCCGGATTTTCTGGTCTGCTAAAGTCCCTTTTGGGAGCGACGGATTATTTACCGTTCTTCTCAGCAAGTACCTTCTCCTGTACAGATTTTGGAACTGGCTCGTATTTCTCGAAGAACATGGAGTAGTTACCACGACCCTGTGTTCTGGAACGAAGGTCTGTGGAGTAGCCGAACATCTCAGCAAGCGGAACATATGCTTTAACCATCTTGCCGCCGCCGATATCTTCCATACCCTCGATACGTCCACGACGTGCGTTAACGTCACCGATAACGTCGCCCATGTACTCCTCAGGCATTGTAACCTCTACCTTCATGATCGGCTCAAGAAGTACCGGGTTACCTTTCGCCATAGCATCCTTGAATGCCATGGAACCAGCGATGTGGAATGCCATCTCGGAAGAGTCGACCTCATGGTAAGATCCATCATATACATCTGCAGCTACGCCGAGTACCGGGAATCCGCCAAGGATACCGGCCTTTGTAGCCTCTTCGATACCTTCGCCGACAGCCGGAATGTATTCCTTCGGAATAGCACCGCCGACAACGGAAGAAGTGAACTTGAATGTTTCTTCGCCGTTCGGATCCATCGGTGTGAAGTGTACTTTACAGTGACCGTACTGTCCACGACCACCAGACTGCTTCGCGTACTTGCTGTCTACGTCAACAGCCTTAGTCATTGTCTCTTTATAAGCAACCTGCGGAGCACCAACGTTAGCCTCTACCTTGAATTCACGAAGGAGACGGTCAACGATGATTTCCAGATGCAGCTCACCCATACCGGAGATGATGGTCTGGCCTGTTTCTGTATCAGTATGAACACGGAATGTCGGGTCCTCTTCAGCAAGCTTTGCAAGAGCCTCGCCCATCTTATCCTGTCCGGCTTTTGTCTTCGGCTCGATTGCGATATCGATAACCGGCTCCGGGAATACCATGGACTCAAGGATTACCGGATGCTGCTCGTCACAAATTGTATCACCAGTTGTTGTGGACTTGAATCCAACTGCAGCGGCGATATCACCGGAGTAAACCTTGTCAAGCTCGTGTCTCTTGTTCGCATGCATCTGAAGGATACGGCCAACACGCTCTTTTTTATCTTTTGTTGCGTTTAATACGTAGGAACCGGAGTTCATTGTTCCGGAGTAAACACGGAAGAATGCAAGTTTACCTACGAATGGGCCCCGTCGATGACGGTGTCGCCGCAGAACAGAACCTCGTGGGGTTCCAGCCCCAGGGCGGTGAGGGAGGCCAAGAGTCCCTCCGGGTCCGGCTTGGGGGCGGAAACCTGGTCGCCGCCCAGAATGGAGGACAGCAGGGGAGTAATGCCCCTGGCCTCCGCTACGTCGCGGATGGTGGCGGTCTTCTTGGTACTGACAATGCCGGTGGGAATACCACGGCGCTTCAGGGCGGTGAGCAGCTCCAGCGCACCGGGAAACAGCCGGGTGACGGACACATGCATGGGGCCGGCCTTCTCGGTGTAGAGCTGCCGGAACTCTGCCCGGCGGGCGGGGTCGGCCTCGCCGGAGAGAAAGGTGAACTCGTCCTCCAGAACCATGCCGATGGTGGGGCGGATGGCTTCCTCTGTGGGCTCGGGCAGGCCCATCCGCCCAAAGGCGTACCGGAACCCGGCCACAATGGCCTCGGTGCCGTCGGCCAGGGTGTAGTCGAAATCAAAAAAGACAGCTTTAAAGTTCATCGCTCAGAAGGCTCCTGACGTTTCATATTGCTTGCGGCCGGCGGTGCTGGGGATGTGCAGCTCGTCCCGGTACTTGGCCACGGTGCGGCGGGAGAGGGAGCAGCCCTGGGCGGACATGAGCTCACAGAGCTTTTGGTCGGACAGGGGCTTTTTCTTGTCCTCCCCGGCGATAAGCTTCTTCAGCAGCGCCTTGGCCGCGTCGGGGGAGGCGGCCTCGTCGCCGGCGGCGGGGCCCAGGCTGCGGGAGAAAAAGTAGCTCAGGGGATAGACGCCCATGGAGCACTGGATATACTTCTCCTTCACCGCCCGGCTCACTGTGGACTCGTGGACGCCGATGCGCTCGGCCACGTCGGCCAGGGACAGGGGAACCAGGTGGCCGGGCCCCTTGTGGAAAAAGGACTCCTGGAATTCCAGAATACACTCGGCGCACGCCATGAGGGTGGAGCGGCGCTGCTCGATGGCCTTGACCATCCACTTGGCCTGGCGCACCTTGCCGGTCAGATAGTCCTTCACCTGGCTGTCGTCACTCTCCTTCATTAGGCGGGTGTAGTATCCGCTGATGTTGAGGGTGGGGAAGTAATAGTCATTGGTCAGCAGCTCGAAGTGGTCGGGGAAGCTGACCACGATGATGTCGGGGTTGATGTAGGTTAGATTCTCCCGGGCGGCGAAGCCGGTTCCGGGGCGGGGGTTGAGGGAGCGGATCACGTCGCAGGCGGCACGCACCTCCTCGGGACTGGCTTTCAATTCCCGGGCAATGAGGCCGTAGCGGCTCTTGGACAGGGCGTCCAGGTGGCGCTCCACAATACGTACCGCCAGCTCGTTCACCGGCGTGCGGCGCACGAGCTGGAGCTTGAGGCACTCGGCCAGATCCCGGGCCCCCACGCCGGCGGGCTCCAGGGACTGTACCACCTCCAGGGCCTGGGCCATCACCTCCGGCCCGCAGCCGTGGCCGGCAGCCAGGGCCTCCAGAGGCTCGTCCAGCCAGCCGTTCTGATTGAGACTCTCCACCAGGAACACCCCGGCGTCCATCACCTCTGGCTCCAGCTCCAGTACCCGGAGCTGGGAGAGGACATAATAGTAGAGGTTCTCGTCGTCGTCCTGTACGGTGCCGAAGTTGTTAAGGGGGCTGTCCTCCTCCTCGGTGTCCTGCTGGTGGTAGTAGCGGTTCTGCGGGTCGGTGGACTCCAGCCACTCCAGCTTGCGGCGGAGGACGGAGAACTCGTCCTGCTTGTCATAGGTCTCCTCCGGCTCCAGCACCGGGTTTTCCTGCACCGCCTCCTCGATGTATTCCAGAAGCTCCTGGGAGCCCATCTGTAGAATCTCCATGGACTGCATCATTTGGGGGGACAGGGTCTGCACCTGCTTCTGTGTGAGATTAAGTTCCAATGCCTCGGCCTCCCTTTGCGAAAAACGGCGATTTTCATTCGGGAGACAGTATACCACGGAACGGCCGGCCATTCAACCTTTCACCCACTCCGTGGGTGTAGAAAAATCAGGGCGGTCCCTCCGCCGCCGCGTTCAGAAAGGCCTCCGCGCCGTACCGCAGGCAGCGGCGCAGCCGGGCCTCCCCCCGCTTGATGGTGCGGGCTACGGTGGACTTGTCCACCCCCAGCTTTTCCCCGATCTGGCGGGTGTTGAGCTGCTCGGCGTAGTAGAGCAGCAGCACCTCCCGCTGGCGGGGAGTCACGTCCTCCCGTAGCGCCCGCACCAGGTTGCGTTTCACCCGGCTGAGCTGGGCGGAGTTATCGGCGGCCATGGCGCGGGCGTATACCGCCATGTCGGCGGCGTAGGCCCCGCCCCGCCTATAGCGTGTATTTGCCATTGCGGCAGTACCCCCTCTCGTAGTAGCGCTCACACAGGACGGCCAGCTCCCGGGCCTCCCGGCCCATGGCGCGCAGCAGCCGGATACGCCCCTCCAGCAGACGGCGTCCGTCCCCGTCTGCCCCTCTCAGCCGGTGCTCCAGGAGCAGCACCCGCTCCCGCAGGGCGGCGGCACTGGCGCGGTATTCGCCCGATAATTCCAGTAAGGTCATTTGTGTGTCTGTTCTCCTCCTCTTGTTGTGTGCAGCCGCGCTCCAGCTCGGCCAGGCAGGCGGGACAGAGTCCCCGCTCCCCGCTGTAGAGCTCTGAGCGGCACCGGGGGCACCAGCCCCGCGGCGGAACCCGCTGCACATCCCGCAGCGGATCCGCCCATACCTCTGGCTGGATGGCGCATTCCTCCCGAAAAAAATTTGTAAAAAAATATACCACTTTCCCTTGACAAATCCCTCCGTGTCTGTTAAACTAACCTTCGCTGTGGACGAGCTGGTATGCTGGTGTAGCTCAGTTGGTAGAGCAGTTGATTTGTAATCAACCGGTCGGGGGTTCGAGTCCGTCCACCAGCTCCAACAAGTTCATACGGAGGAGTTCCCGAGTGGCCAAAGGGGGCAGACTGTAAATCTGTTGCGATTCGCTTCGGTGGTTCGAATCCACCCTCCTCCACCAATAAAACGTCCTGCCAGTAGGTGGGGCGTTTTATTTTGTAAATCCCTTGCATCCCAATAGATGCGGGGGATTTTTCTATGCGCTGGCAGAGCGCCTGGAATGGCTATACAGCCAATTTCCTATTTTTTCAAATTATCCAAACTGACCCAAATAAATCAATTAAAAACTTAAATATTTGGGTCAGAATTTGGGTAGAAAAAAGAGGCCCTCCGGTACGGTGTCGGGGGCCTCCAAAGGCTTGATGCATCCTAATAGAAAGAGAGAAAGGATGAAACATCTTGCCTATTTCTTACTTTATCTTTAGAAGAAAAAAATACGCCCCAGAGGTCGGCACGTACTATAGCTACGATATCGTAGCTTATGGCCTGCTCCATCAAGGCCCCGTGCAGATCCTCCAGGACGTATCGACCGATGCGGAACTGGTCTTTCGCATGGTCATGGCATTCAACAGGTATAGCCTCTCACCGCTGCACCTAAAAGATGCCGTTCTGGATATGCTAGAGTAAGTCCTTGCCGGGTAGGAGGCACCAACTCCTACCCGGTTTTCTTATTATATCATACTTCCATAAGTATAAAAACGGTTACTTATAACAAATATATACTTATGGAATTATACAATACTTCCGGTAGTATAAGTATAATGACCATACCATGAAAAGGGGTGAGGTCATTGGCATACTCAGAGGCACAGAAGGAAGCGACCTCTCGCTATAACAAAAAGGCGTATGACAGAATTGACCTCATTGTACCGAAGGGAAAGCGACGGATAATTGCAGAATATGCAAAGTCTCAAGGGAAAAGTACAAATAGATTTATAAACGAGGCGATAGACAAAGCAATGGAGGAAGCTGGCACTTAGTATGCCAACTTGACTACATTATTCTTTCGGGCCTCCAAGTCCACATGAGTGTAGATTTGGGTAGTGGATAATTTGGCGTGACCCAACTGGTCCTGCACTGAGCGAATACTAGCTCCACCCTCCAACAAGGCTGTGGCGTAAGTGTGTCGGGCTTTGTGCGGAGAAAGCTGTTGCACCTGCTGATCCTTTGGTAGAGTGGCGTTAAGATCCCGAAGGACGGCGGCATAACGATGGGCGAATACAGGTGGCCTCAAGAATCCGCCGTCAGGCCCTGGGAGGACATAAAGGCCGTTTTTGGGGATTGACTTAACCACATCGGTACCTGCGTCATTTAGGGCCACCACGCGTTCTCTCCGGCTCTTGGTAGTATCGACCAAGGCGTACTTTCGGCGACGCTTCACTTGGCCTGTCTTATCTGGATGCATGAGAGCGTCTGGGTCGTCGTTCTCGACCTCGGCTACTACCCGGCGAATGGTGAGGGTACCAGCTTGGAGATCAACATCGGACCACATGAGGCCGCACAGCTCCTCGGTGCGCAGTCCGGTATAGAGGGCCAATTCCACATAAGCCCCCCATTTGTGAGAGGGAGCGTAAGTGAGGATGGCACGTACTTCCTCTAGGGTATGTACCTTTGGGGGTTTCGCTGGGTCCCGGGTGAGGGATATATCTTCTGCTGGATTGGCCTTACACAGACGGTTTTTTCGTGCGGACTTGAAGATACCGTTGAGGCAGACCTTGATCTCATTTCGAGCTGAGTGGGATAAACTTGCAGCCTTTGCAAAGATCTGTTCGATGTGTACAGGCCGCACGGAATCCAGTTTCATACGCCCGATCTCTGGTAAAATAAATTTTTCGATATAATACTCATAGTTTTCGTATGTTTTGGGGGCGACACGCCCCTTTTTACTGACTTCAAGCCAAGTGCGGGTCCATTTTTCTACAGTCTTGACGCTCTCAACCGCTTCGCCGCCACTCTCTCTCAGCCAGTCCCTGTATTTCTTTTTGGCACCGCGGCCATCTTTATCTTTGGAGTAAAAGGAGAGGGGGGTGGTGCGACCTTCAACTTTGACGCGAAACTCCCAACGACCGTCTTTTCTTTGCCTCAAACTACCTTCCCCATTGGGGTTTTTACCAGTATACATTGACTTTCCTCCTTTTGCATGGCAAAATAGAGGAGCAGTAGGCCGTACAAAGTTTACTGCTCCTCTAGAACCGCCTTGGGTGCCAGCCCAGGGCGGTTCTTTTATTTTTTAATAAATTCCATAATATCTCCAGGCTGGCAATTTAAGTAATCACATATACGGTCTATTGAGCGAGTATCTATATTCCCTTCGTCTTTTCTAATTTTATCTAGTGTTGCTGTTCCGATAACTTTATCGCGCTTTAAATGGTATAGACTGATTTGTCGTTCATTTAGCAGGACTAATAGTTTTTTAAAAGATATTGCCATACACGTCCAACTCCTATAGTAGCATCTGAAAGTCACTGCGAAAACCTAAAGATAGGTCAATTATACACAAAGAGTAGACCTAAATATTGGTCATTATTCTGCATTTGCTTTGACCTAGAGATAGGTTATTATAGTTGACAGAAAATGCTCTATTACAACTGAATAATCAGACAGGATACCTGCTGGATAGGGAAGTCCGCAAAATGCGGGCCAAGTTCAGTATAGCGTCGTCAAGGCCGTGCCGGGTACAAGGATGGGATTCCTGACAACTGAAAAACAATATGAAGGAGGGTAATACATGAAACTGGAGGATGTAAGATATTCTATCCCCACGGATATCCTCACAGCCACCATTGAGGCAATGCGGGACTTAAAAGCATACTATGAAAATGATGCCTGTGCTCTGGCCCGGATAAATGGCAAGCAGGCGAGTGAACTAGCCCAAGCGCGTTTAGAGTCCGCAGAAGTTGCCACTGGACTGTATGGCTTCTATGGGGCACTGTAAGGGCGCAAAGGTGCCTTGGTTTTGCGGCTGGGGCATTTTGCTTGGTACAGGATGTTGGTAGCATCCTGTATTGTATTCGCCTCCGGTGTTGGTAGCGCCGGGGGCGGTTTTTTATTGCGCCTTTTTCAGATCGGCCAGTTCCTTGCTCATGGAGCGGATAACCTGTTTCAAGAGAGCCACGTCGTCCTCTATGGCCTCTATTCTGGTCATGGGAGTTAACTTTGCCTGTACGCCTTGTAACCCCTCCGCCAGCAAGTCAAACTTCGGCATGACATCCGTATCAAAATAGGCAATCATGCGCTTCTCAGACGCCCGAATGGATGCGTCAATCGTGGTCTGGATGGACTGTAAGTCTTTTTCGTCCAACATAATAGTGTATCTCCCTTCTATTGCTATCTGGAAAAAGTGATGATATAATTCTAATTGAGGTGAATGTCTTATGGAGAACGAACTTATCGAAAGCAGGGCTGGTATGTCCTTTCACCTTGATGGAGAAAACGAGATTGACGCAACACTGCTTTCCCACATGATCTCTGACATGGTTGGATTCACAAAAATCATAGCAAAAGAAGTGAATCCGGACGCTTACCTCAAAATGAATGTTACTGCGTTCAAAAATGGGAGTTTTGAAGTCCTATTTTCAGCCGTCTGCCAAGCTGCTGAAACGCTGTTTACTGGGGTAGGTGTTGCCGCGACAACCGCTGGCGCTGTGATTGGCGCGGTTAAGGGTGGCATTGAGATAAAAAAACTCTTAAAAGGGAAAGCGCCAAAATCTTTAGAACATCTTCCGGGCGGGAAAATATCTGTTGAAGCGCAGAACGGGGAGAAAGTAACGGTCCCCTCTGCCAGTCAAGTTGTTATGTATAACATTCAGGCAGACCAGCTGATTACCAACATCTCAAACTATGCAAAAGAACATAATCCAAACGGTGGATTTACCGTTTCGGATGGAGCTGGAAATGTGTACTGCTCGTCTTGCGATATATCTGAAATGGCAAAAGCATCTGATATAACCGAAACGTCAACCTGCCAGAGGAGCCGGGTTGAAACAGACCTTTTGATCCGAAAACCTGATTTGGAGGGCTCCTCCAAATGGGGATTTACTTATAACGGAAGGATCATAAATGCTTCTATTGAGGATGACTATTTCTTGGAGTGGTTCCAAACTCACGGAACAGTAAATCGCGGCGATCATATACACGCGACGCTAGAGATATATGTTGATATTGACCCGCAAGGAAACCCAATCAAAGGAACAGAAAAATACACAGTCATAAAAGTGCATGGAGAAATTCTACACGATATAGAAAACACCAAAGGCCCGTGGACGTAGCTCTGCGGGCTTTTGTTTTACCGTTCTCCGGCGGTAGGGTACAATCGTATATCTGGCGAATATCCGTGCAATGACAACCAAGAAATGGCCTTTTCTCGTAATTCGGGAGGAGTCGATGTGATATTACATATCGCTTTATAGACACCAGCCCAAAATACTTCATCGTCTTCTGGAGCATCACCACCGCAAAAGTCAAGAATCCTTTCTTTGTTGAGTGAAAAGAGAACTTCATTGCGTTTTTTTGCGAACTCTGATATGGGCATCTATATACCTCCTAAACTTATTTCTGGTTAGTATCTATAGAACTAATCCTATATTTAGCTAACTTTTCAGATACACCCATATAATTTGCGGCTTTTTCTGTGGGCTGATATATAAAATCTTCCAATACATCATCGCTATAAATAAGATCAACGGAAAATCTATGAGCCTCATTTTCCCTTTTTTGAGGAATAAAGTCCGTACTCCTGTCCATGAAAATTCGGTTTGTCCCTCGGTGCAAAAAGTAGTGCCCAAGCTCGTGAGCACACACAAGCCTTTGCTGGGTTTCATCTAAATCCGAATTTATATAGATTAAATTCCTGCGCAGGATTCTCTGCTGGAACCCTCTTACTTCCATCAAAGGTGCGTAGACAATGATAAACCCAAGATCACGCGCAATCTGAAAGGGGTCACGTGTGTTATGCCTTTTTGCAATTTTATCGGCAAGCACCTTGATTGTCATGGTTAACCCTTCCTGTACTTTTTAGGAGTATATGTCTCCTTATTCCTTCTTCGGGCCTCTTCAAGCCCAATTCTCATGGCAGAGGCCATAGCGGCCCTTGCTTCTTCCGACATGGGCATTCCATCAAAATTTAAATCTCCGGCCTGCTCCATATCGCTCATAATGTTTTCCACGAGCTTTGCTACATCGCGTCTGTCCTTCTCTGTAAGGCCGGGCGCTTTTTTTGTGTCTTCTCCAGTCAGGAGGTAATCGGTGGTGACGCCGAAATAGTCGGCAAGCTTTTGGAGCGTTACGCCCCGTGGCGTTGCGCCCTCTCTCCATTTTGCGGGTGATGTTCTACTAATCCCACAATCAGTTAGGGCTTTGTTTGGTGTGACACCCTTTTTCTCACAAAGAGATGTGAACACATCATAAAACACAAATAAGACCTCCTAATTTTGTGCACGGTGACAATGTTCACTTAATTTATCAAAAACCCTTGACTGATTACCAAAGTGAGCATATAATAAGCTCATGAGTGATAACTTAGGTGAACAAATGGCGCTATCTTGTCGGCAACAATATAGTACCACAATAGATAACCTAAGTCAACAACTCTTACGTAAAATGATAACTTTCGTATCCTTGCCCAAAAAGCAAGGCAGAGTTTTGGAGGTGGTCTAAATCTAGGGGGTTGTGTCGAAAAAAGGTGGCAAGGGATGGGGGTGATGAATTGTTTTTGTCAAAAAGAGAAATGCTCTCCAGAATCGAAACATTGGAGAGTATGGTAGTGAAACTAATTGCACAGAAAGACGCTTTTGAAGATACTTGCCGTGTTTGTGAACGCCATAATACGGCTTATATCGATGGAAAACTCATTGAATATTGCAACCTTTATGCAAGTGAACATTGCAAACACTTTAAGGGGATTGAAGGTTTTCCCAAATCATGCGAAGCAAAGCCCACAGTGGATTAGAGAGGAAAGCTCCAGCTAACGATGAAAATATAGCAATCTTCCAATCGTGCCAGTCGGCCCGCCTTTTGTCGGCTATCTCGTTTTCTTTATATCGCAAGTAGTTTCGGCCACGCTCACGAATAAAGCAACATTCGAGTGTGTGTTTTTCGGATGGTGTCATTATTTTGATGAGATCCAATTCCCTTAATCTGAGCGCACAATTCTGATTTTCTTTTGTTACCTGAACGTAATCCTTTTCGCATTTTTTGAGAAGTGAAAATTCTTTCTTGTTTAGGGCAATTACAGGGAAATCATCCTTTTTGGCATCTCGCTGACGTTGCCATTCCTGATATTCCATATCTGTTTGATGTCGGTCATTTGGATTTGTCGGGATAAACATATCATCACCTCAACGGTGATTGTACCAAAATTAACCATAGTAATCAACAGAAGGAGGAATTACATGCCTGCAAAATGGACTGCTGACCTTCTGGGTGAGATGCACTTGGCCGGGATCACAGCTAAGCAGCTCGCCGCAGAGGTCGGATGGAACCCAAAGTATCTTAGCGTTGTGCTGAACGGCCACAAGGAGCCGAAGGGGGCGGAGCAAAAACTAAATACAGCTCTTGGGAGACTTGTTTCTGGACAGATTCAAGATACCACAGAGCAAGTCCAATAAACAGGACAATAAAGCCCGCCCCTGACGGGGCGCGAGGTAAAGGGGGTGAAACCGATGAATGCAGAAAAGTACCTGGAAGAAAAGGCAAGACTGTCCCAGGCACTAAACGGGCAGGAGAACCTTGACAGCGCGGTAACTGCCATTACCGATGTGCTGAAAAAGTACAACCTGAACCTGATGCCTGGAACAGCCTTTGATGTGATGTGCTTTACCTTAGAGACGATGCACCTGGGGAATTACGACTTAAAGGCAAAGATGCTTAAAGAGTGCGGGCTGTGATTGCGGGGACAAGCATGCGTGGTTCCCCCCGCTCCAAATTCCATTTGATAATGTGCTGATTGAAGTCGGAAGTTCTTGACATTATATCGCGCAGAGATGCCCATGACTGTTTATCCATCTGCTTTTTGCATTGTGGGCATACAGGTGGATTTTCAGCAGAACTTTTCTGAAATTCGGCCTCGAAGATGCAGCCGCATTCACATGAGATCGTCGCTTGAACAAACATGATTTCACCTCCCTTCTGCGCCCAGTATACCACGGCAAGGAAGGGAGCACAACAAAAAGCGCCCCGGCCAGTGTCGTAACACCGACTGAGGCAAAAAGGAGGACGTTATGGAGAATTTGGAACCGCGATTTACGACCGAAGAGGTCGCAAATCGCTACGGAGTAAAAATCACAACAGTTCAGCGGTGGGTGAGGGAGGGGCGTTTGACCGCTCTAAACTTAGGCGGAAATCGGTATGGGCCTTATGTATATCGTCCCTCAGACCTAGAGGAATTTGAACGGAAGACAGTCAGGGAGGCGGTATCTATATGAAAAACCGTACCCGAAACGAGCGCCGCCGTGCCCGCCGGGAAGCTGTGAGCGCGGTAGTGTTTACCGCCTGCATTATCCTCTGTTGTGGCTTGCCTAACTGGCTGGAGGTGTGGCTGTGCGCTATCTGATTACCAGCGTCGTGTCGCTGGCTCTGCTGCTGGCCCTGGTGCTGCTGGTGGAGGTCATCAGCGCCCCGGAACAGCCAGCCATTGAGACCCCGGCGGCAACCACCACCCCGTCCCCCACGCCCACCGGCCCGCTCACCATCCAGATCACCGGACTGGAGGGCGCGGAGAGCATCGACGATGTGTGGGCGGTCATCACTATCCCGGAGCAATAAAAGCGCCGCTCCCCGGTGTGCGAGACTGGAGGGCGGCAAGGGAAACATTTGTTTATTTACATTTTATAACGATTAGAAAGGAAAGTCAAATGAAATTGTATCAAAAGCGCAATGGAAATATGTCCAATCAGGACTGGCTTGACCTTGGTACGCTTCTTCTTAAGCTGGGCTATGTAGTTTCCATAGGAAAGGAGAAGCAAAGCGGATCTATGTACCGTTCTTATATCGAAATCCAGGGAAACGGACTGGAGAAGGAGGAGCTGTAATGCACATCCCATTGTATGACAGCCAGACGACTCCGGCATCTGCTTATTGCGAGAAGTGCCGCCAGGAGGTCTACCACGGCGAGGCCCGCTTCCAGTGGGAGGGGCGCTGGCTCTGCCCGGACTGCTTCCGGGCCGCGGTCAACAAGGCCCTGCGCGACTGCCCGGAGCAGTTGGCGCTGGAGATGGGGCTGGAAGTGGAGCGGTATGTCTGATGGCGACCTTACTATTCTTTGACCAGGGGCACAAATATACCCTGGACGGGGAGGAACTGCCCAGCGTCACCACGATTACTCGATTTCTTTCCTACGATTACAAGTCCGATTCCCCCTGGCTGGCGCAGGCGGCCGCCCGCCGCTTGTTGAATTGGACGAATTTCCAGAATATCCGTA
>OGZT01001256.1_pt1 | contig 18177 bp, 24 predicted proteins | sample 1576891 | NCBI WGS metagenome assembly OGZT01 (sample SAMEA3541521, study PRJEB24748) | human gut metagenome | biome: human gut; feature: human-associated habitat; material: faeces | place: China | collected 2012 | reverse complement strand
GACCTTGATGAACAATTTATAAATTTACCAAACATTATCAGAATTGGAAGAGGAGATAAAATAAGTGAAGAAGTAAATGCATTGTGTGGTTTAGAATCAGTACAAAATGCATGGATAGAAAAAATTAAAGAAAATTGTATTAAGAATACTAAATTTTTATGTTCTGAGTTAGGTATTGATTATGTTATGATGCAAAAGTATATAGATATAAAAAATAAAGAGTTCATTGATGGAGAAAAAATCACAGATATCGAATCTCAAATGAAGTTAGAAATTGAAAGTAAATTCAATACACCATTATCAAAAAAATATGCTGAAATAATTCAATTGCAATTAAAGTGGATGGAACAATTAGAAACATCTAGTGAAACAGAATTATATCAAATAAAATCTGCTGACATTATAGCTGGAACGTGTGTAGGCTTTTTATCAAACAAATTTGTTAAAGATCTAAACTTTGATTATGTGATTATAGATGAAGCAGCTAAAGCTACTTTTCCTGAGTTAGCAATATCTCTAAACAAGGCAAATAAAATAATACTTGTGGGAGATCATAAACAATTACCACCAGTTTTGGATGATAAAATAATCAAAGCACATGAAAGTGATTTAAATAAATCAAATTTATATACAGGCTTATTTGAAAGGATTTATGAAATATTTCCAAAAGAAAATAAGCAAATTTTATCAACTCAATATAGAATGCATCCAGTAATTGGAACAATGATAAGTAAAGTATTTTATGATAATGAAATTCAAAATGGAGTTTCAAAATTAGAAAGAGATTGTGAGATAAAAGGATATGAAAATATTGCCTTAGAATGGATTAGTACATCTAAAATGCCAAACAAACGTAGATATGAGCAAGTTCATGGGAAGAAACACACACAAACTTTCAAAAATGATTTAGAATGTAAAATAATTAAAAACAAATTATTAGAAATCAACAGAAATTGTTCTCAGAAAAAAAGAATTGCTGTAATAACCGCATATAGTGGTCAAAAATATTCAATAGAAAATATGGTTAAGGAACTTAATTTGGTTAATCTTGATATTGAAATAAATACAGTTGATGCTTTTCAGGGCAACCAAAAAGATATCATCATATACTCCACTGTTAGAAGTAACAAATCAAATTATATTGGATTTCTAAAACATAAAGCACGTCTGAATGTTGCGTTTTCAAGAGCAAAAACTTTGCTTATTATTATCGGAGATATGGATTTTTTATATCGACCAGAGATAAAAGGTAATAAATTTCCTGATATAATTGATTATTTAAAATCAGAATCAGGATGCAGGATTATAGAATATTTGGAGAAAGGTAACTAGTCATGGGGAAAATACAGAATATTATAGAAAATAATTATAAAAGTTATTATAGGAAAGATGACTGGGTTTGCATAAAAAGTGGTTTTCTTTATATACCTTTTAGAATTCCAAATTTTGACTGTTTAATTCAAGATATAAGAAGACTGAATCTTTTTTATTCAACAGTTATGAACTTATGTAAATTAAAAGTTATAGAAATATCAAAAATACAAGAAATTTTGGGGTTGGATAAAAATATTTTAGATGAAGTTATTGTGGATTTGATACAGTCGAAATTAGTTTTTACTAGAGAAAATAAACTGATGTTAACAACTGCAGGAGAACGTGCTTTAAAGGAAGACAAAGAAATTGTCCAATATAAATATACAATGGATAGAATGGCTATTAACGTAATTACTGGTGAAATCATTTGTTGTGATGATACTAAATTTTATCGTCCAAAAAGATATGATCTTGTTCTTAATGATGAAATTGATATAAATGTAGATTATCTAAAAAAACATTTTTCAAAACTCAATTCTATTTATGAAAGTATCCAAAAAGTAGATAGTCAATTTGGAGATCGAGCTATTACAAAAGAACTATATAAAATTATTGGTGTTAATTATTCAACATTAACATATCAAAAAATAAAATATAATATCTTTTTAAATGAAGAAACAGAACAAATTGAAGTTAAAATTTTTGATAGTCAGGAAGCCTTATATTCAAAGATATTCCATGAGCAACTTAAAAAATGTTATCCAAGTTTAGAAAACTTTTTTGAAAGAGGTTATAAATTTTCTCAAAAGGTAATTAAACATGAACAGCATAACTTTAATACCGAATTTGTATGCACTTATAAAACATCGAGATTTAAACTTTATGCATCTGAATATATGGATTATATAACAAATTGTAAAGAGTTTGACTTTGATTTTTTGTTAATAAATTGTAAAGATTGTTTTTATTATTTTTCAGATGTATTGGTAGAAATAGGAAATATATCGAATTATAAAAAAGTAATTATTAATTATGATAAAAATGATAAAGGATTTAAATCATTTTCACATAAGTTAGTCAAGTCAGGAAATAAAACAAATTTAAAGTTTATACAACATGAGGCTTTAAATGATACATCTTTTATGTTATATCCTTTTGTGGGTGTAAACTTAATGAAAAAAGGGATTTTATATTCTGGTAAAGTAATTAATTATGTTGAGTCTAAAATGTTTTTTGATCTTACAATGTCAGATGAAAAAATTGAAAATATTGTAGAATAGTGATAAATTAGTAAAAGTGAAAAGCAATTATTTATAAAACAGAATAATTGCTTTTTGATTATCAAATTGGAAAAACTTTTGAACGGATTTTTAACAAATTTAGGTTTAAGAGGGAATTTCTTTTATCAATTTTTTAGTGACTCCTAATTCTAACATTTCTTTGTATTTTATATTTATTATTCATATATTTTATCTTTGATTCTAAAAAGATACTAAATGATATTGTTGGAAATACAACAATAACTCAATCAGCTTTAAGTATGTTATTAAATGGTAAAAGAAAAATCAGCTTATTTCAAATCATTGAAATAGCTGATTATCTTAATTGTTCAATTGATTATTTACTGTATCGTTCGTTCAAAAATAAATGATTTTTAAAAAGTAAGATCTTCTTCACTAATACTTAATTCAAAATATGAATTTATTTGTTCATTTTCAGATGATGTTGGTTCTTTATCATTTTTAGATAATGCTGCTTTCATATCATCTTTATATTTTTTTAAAGAATATATATTATTATCATTTTTCTTTTTCTTTTTATATGAATAATCGAATAATTTAATTTTTTTATACTTTCCATTTTCCATAATTATATTATAATTAAGATTAGGGTCATTTTGAGATAAGTATTTTAAATAATCTTTAATACGATCTATAGTCTTTTTTTTATTACTTCTAGATTTAAATGTAAAACCACATTCATTAAAAATTGTTGTAAAGTTAAGTTGCATACTTCTATTTTTGCTCATTTTTAGACTGAAATAGAAGTCTAAAATTTTAGTATAGAGAATTAGATTTTTAATATTTCTTTTGTTTTCATAGCATTTAGAAAATTTATATAATTCATTATTATCAATGAAGTATTCTCCATTAAGCATAACATACGTATATAATATAGGTTCTCTCAATAATAGAAATCTTCCATTTTCTTTTAAATCAATACTTAAAATATTGATTGGCAAGATTATATCTTTTGTTATAAAAGTTTGATATGCATTAATATTCAGCTCAATCATTCTTAAATATTCAATCGAATTATTTATTTGCATTTTCACATCTTTACTGATTGATACATTTTCTCCATGGCATTGAAACAGTTCATAATATACATCATTAGTTTTAAATTGTCTCAATCCATTTCTATATATATTGTAAATAGTTCTTAGAATTAAAATATCAAAATACGTAAATCTTCTATCTATATATTGTTTATTAATATTGATCGTATAGGATATTCTGTCTAAAGGAATATTATCATTTACCATATGTATAATTTTTTTGTTTAATACATCATTTGTTACAAAATATTCTGTTTTGGGTTTTTCATTTTTAAAAAAATCTTCTTCTAAAAATTCATATGCAATTTTTAATTTATGCTTATCTAATTTTGAAAAAATGTCATCATGATTAATAGTTTTTAACAATTCAATATTAGGAATACTTTTATGTTCACCTTCATCAATTGAATAATAATGTTTGATTTGTCCTTCCTCTAAAAGATTGAATACTTTAATATCAATATTAGGATTATATTTTTTTAATACTTCGATACATAATTTTCTTATAGTTTTCATTTTCTTACCTTCTTTATTTATGATTTTTGATGTAATGTAATATCCAATAATCAAAATTTTAAATTAATATCTATTTATCAATGTTTTTTTGATTTTTGAAGTATTACTTGTTGACTTTAGTAGCTATGGCGTTATCTATAATAGCAAAAGTGTTACTTTTAATAGTCATAATTCATTAAAATTTTAGAAATCAAAGGATAATTTTTATGATAGTATATCCTTTGATTTTATATATAACTATTTTTTTTAATGTAAATTTTCTAAAATTTTATTTGCTTTTTTTGCACTAAAATGTTTAGGAATTTGATTTGTATAAGTTTTTTTGATATTTATATGAGATCCTGATAAGAACTTTTTTTGATTAGAATCAAGAATATATGCAAATTTTCCTTTTATAAGAGCATGTTTTCTGTAAGTAACAAGTTTTGGTTTGCTCCTTGATCCTTTCCATTGACCTAATGCAACTTCAGCAAAATAATATTCTTCTTGTTGAGGATCTATAGTTGTTTTATTCTTCTTATGTTCAATTTTTTTGTTAATGAATAATAAGAATTGATTTAATTTTTCTTCGTTTACATCTTGTTTTCTTAAATTTTCAATATTAGTTTCTTTACCATCAGAAATATTGTAGGAAAAACTGTAAAAATTAGTCTCGTTGAAATATAAACCAGTATGATGCCAAGAAGAACGACCAGCAGTTTTTAAATATTCTTTAAAACGTTTGATAGTAATCTTTGTATTTGGTGATAAATCATAATTTGTAATTAAAAATGATTTAACTTTATCAACATCATCTTTATTAATCTTTGATAATGGCTTTTCATCATGTTCATATGCTTTCACAGCATTTTGACTCATACTTGTTCCTATATATGACATTCTTATTTACCTTCTTTCTATTTTTTTTCTTGAATTATTATTTTAAATAGATTAAGATAATACATGGGAAGACGATATATGTTCAAAATATTCTGGCAATGTCCTGGCAATAGTACTATAAAAACTTGATAGTAATCAAAGAAATTATGGTAATAAAAGGAATAAACAGCAAGGAATATATGGACATAAAGAACCTCATATGACTGCAAAAACTCATCTCATTATTTTGAGGGGGTAGTGAGCAATAGCTCGTGTGAGTTCAAATCTCGCTGTCTGCACCAATGCCGGTGTAGTTCAATGGCAGAACGCATGAATGGTAATCATGAAATTTAAGTTCGATTCTTAGCTCCGGCACCATTTTTTTCACTTCGAACAACAGTTAGTTAAGACGGTTATTAACAAAGATGTTTTTATATAACCATTTAATCTAGCTAAAGCGAAGTTTAAAAACGATGCTATTATAGTTGAATTGATTTTTTAATACGATATACTAAATACAAGTTATTATTTAACTTATATTTTTTAAAACATATATATATTGTTCATCGATTCTAACTTCTCTTTAGAATTAGATGGTCTCTTAGAGTGATCTACGGTCAATAGACACTCTTTTTTGTTTGTATTGTATCAAGTTATTATCAATTTTAGCACAATAATATGATTAATAAAAACATTATAACAAAATAACAAAAAATTCATATGTTGCATGATAATCAGAAGTTGAGGGTGTTTTTTGAAATGTTCAAAGACATTAAATTCAGTCAAATTCCGATAGACTTTCGCTGATTTTTCTATTAAAATCATCTACTTTTTTCTTTAGTCTCAGCAGTGCCTTTTTATCCTTTTCAAAGTTAGATAGGCTGATTTTTGATTTCTTCAGCTGCTCTTCGCATTTAGAAACTGTAACTTTCTCTTCATCAATTTTCTTTTTAATTTGTAATCAAATCATAAATTATGTTTTTTATAAACAGTTATGTATCATTTAACACACTATCTTTACGGTTATATTTTTGAATTATCCCATTGTGTGCAATTCCAATAGAACAGCGTAAATTTGTTTTTCTAAGGTATATACTGTCATCAGTCAGCGGGTATGGATGACAATTTCCCTCATCAATTTTACCACTTGTTGATATTCTAAAATGAAATACAACACTTTGATTTTTCAATTTATAGAGCTTATCATTTATTTGCAAATTTTCATAAAAATCATCAAAAACATAAAACCTTTTTTAATAATAACTACATCATTATAATTGTACATGAACCCTGCACCATGAGGATTTTTATTCCAACATCTTTTTAAAATCTCTTTATCCGGTAAGTCCATTCTGCTATTTTTTACAATAATTATACACATATTCATTGCCTCTTTCTTCTTTAATTAAGGAATGCATTCCTTATTTTCTTCGGGTGAGTAAGCAATGTTCCCAGACATCTAGAACCTATTTCATTTAAAAAATCAAAACAATAAAATGAATTAATTGTTTTAATTAACGTCTATCTATATTTATTTGCCAAACATAAAACTTGATGGTCTTAAACTATTATTAGGCATTAATGATAGTTTTTTCACTTCCTTTATATCAACTTTTCTATTTTCTATATCATTATTCTCAATATAATTTTTCATCATTTGTATTGTTTTATCATCATTTTTATATACAATTAATTTTTCCAAATTAATCAAGCCTTGATAGTTTCTAGATACATTTACAATATTATACATTAAATTGATACGTGTATTAAAAGATTCCCATAACAGCGTTCCTCGACATAATCTAATCTCAACAGTTTTTTCATTTGTAGTATTAACAACCTTGTATCTATTGTGACGATTTCTATCGCTTTTAATTTTATCTTTTGCAACTTTTTTATAACTTCTATATCATATCCATTTGATGTTTCAAACTGACACCAGCGTAAACTGCTTTTATTTCGTCCACTGATTTTGATTAATTCTTCTCGATATAATTCCATAACAGCAACCACATTTTCAATGGTTTTATTTGCTCTTTTGTGGTCTACTTCTTCTGCTTTTCTTATATTATTATTAAGATTACTTAATAGAGAACTGTATTCTTTAGAATTAAAACCTAGTGTTTTTCTATTGAAATAAATGTGTGAACCACATTTATTTCCTTTTGTAGAAACATAGTGAAACTCATTAAAAATATTTAACAGGTTTTTAAACTTATTGATATTTTTTCATAATATCCTTTTGTCATTGGACTGGAAATAATCTCAAGACCGTAGCCAATCGACCCGTCTCTTTCATATACAAACAAGTCTCCAAATTCATTTTCAAGCTTTTCAGCAGTATTCAAAAGACGTCTCCACTGTGGCTCATCTATATCGTAGTTTTTATAATCATACCATTTACCAATAGTTGGTTGAAATCCGCCCATACTGCCCATCCCACCACAACTTCAAATTTGTTTGCTAAAATTATAGCACTCAATACGAATTTCTCTATCATTTCTTTATATTTGTCCATATCGTTTTATTTCACTATGGAAAATTCGGGCACCAAAGCGTCAAATCCACTTACTATTTTGAATGTTCTAATCAATAAAAAAGTCTATAGTTCCAAGAATTTGCACCATCTAATACTCTCCAATACCCAAATTTCAAATACCATTTTTCTTTTCCATTCCTGTAATTGGGATACTTTACTGATCTATCAAATAAAGCTAAATATTTTGAATTACATTTTTATTCAACAAAAAAAGCAACTGTAAAAAATTGCTTAATTTATTTTAATCAATTATTAAATTACCATTATTAGGCTTAGCAGCACTAGAATTATTATTAGATGAACTATTTGATGATGTACTACCACTTGGTTTAATAGTTGAAATACTGTTAGATGAACTACTAGAAGATGAATAAGAACTATTATTACTTGATTTTGATGTATCACCCGAAGTAACTATGCGAAAATCACCACTCTGTGCTTCGGTTTTCTTTCTAGTTACAATCTTTGTAGTTGTTGTACCATCAGCGTTTGATACTGTTTCCTCAACAATTACTTCATCAGCACTCAATGGAGCAACAACATTTATAGCTACTTCTTTATCACATTTATTTCCATAATTGTCTTCTGAAATAATTTTTAAAGTATAAGCACCAATTGTATTTACATCAATTGCACTAGTATCATACTTAACATCTGTTTGAGATAAATCATCAATTGTATAAAGAACTTTAAAATCATAAGTACTTAAATCAGTACTTTGTACTATATCAATACTTTCTGCACCTGTAATTACTGGGGCGGTAGTATCTTCAACTTTATAAGTAAAAGTTTCTTTTTCGTTTTTATATGAAACGGTAACTTTATATTTTCCAACATCTAAACAAAAATTTTCAATATTATTCAAATCTTTATCAACAGTTACCTTTGCGTTTTCCAATACATCTTTTTTTACATCGGTATCTAATTTTTCTGTATTTAAATACGTTTCAGGTTTTATATTGAATGGTGTACCAAGTTCAACTTTAAAAGTATTTTTTTTCAATACAAGATAATCTGGCTCTTTATTTAAAACGATAAAGCCTACAATGATAAATGCTATAACATACCAGTATTTTTTACAATTCTTTAAAATCTTTTCTTTCATTGTTTTAACCTTCCTCACATTTTTAGTATAGCATAGAATACTATTGTATACATATTGATATTGGAAATTCTAATAGTATTAACGGTTTCCGTCTTACCGTTAAAACACGATCACTAAACCTAGAAATCTATTCACTCCCAATAACTCTAAATTTAATGAGAAAAATATCTAATACGCTACTCACTTTTTTTGTTGGTTTGGAATAAGTCAACCGTTATGCTTATATTGCTTTATTTATTTGACTGATATTTTTTTCAGCATTTTCTTGATATTTTCATTCGTCAACACAACATTAGCGTTTTCAGTTATACTGTATTCCTCGTTTTCTATGATGATACCATGAAATATTTTCTCGTAATTTCAAGAAAGCATACGGAATGACACCAACAGAGTATAAAAATATTTCTATTATTTTATAACATTTTAACATACCAGATATTTCTTTAAAATATCATATTATTGACGAAGATATGTCAATTTTAGCGAATAGTATTGTATTGGAAATAACACATTCCACAATAGATATTCCTAAATATTTTGTTGGATATGTGGCAAGTAGGGAATTAAAAGCACCACTCAATATTACCACACATATTTTAATAGTTCTTTACGTTTTAACTTTCATATACAAGGAAACTGTACTGAACGTTTTTCTCTAAAGACGTAGGTAGATGCTTTTTTGAAATATAATGCTTTAAATGAATAATAGCACTCATGCCTTATGTCCTCCGATAGTATTATTTCTGTCTTTGCCAGTTGCTCCAACTACTAAATTCATACCTTTTAATACAGCATTTTTCCCATATTTCTGCTTCAGTTTCAAAGTTGCCTCCTGAAGTCTTTTTTCCTTTTCTAAATCTTTTTCAAGCTTTACTTCTTCTTTTTTTAACTGCTCGTGATCAGTAAACAGATCCATTTGCTGTATTGTCGATTTTGTTTTAATACTGCTTTCATCAGTAATATGATTAGCAGACAATGCAAAACGTCTTATTGTTAATTTTTTATTAACACTGCTGTGTCATACCAGTTTAAAACTTTTTGTGTAACCAGCTTTGCCGATGAAATATATCTGCCTATATTGACAGTTCCATGAGCATGTTTTGGAATCTTTCGTCCATATCTGTCATCCTTTATTTCGCCAGTATAGTCAGTTTTGATGTTTTCTTTATCATAGCCAACACTTACTGTAATCTGATCTGTTACTAGTTTTTTGCCACAAGATCGAGACACAACGAGTCAATCATTTCTTTAAGGACTATTCTTCCTTCATCAAAAGTATACGGTCTGCTTAAAACCTGTCCGCTTCCCAGACTGCTGCTTTCAGGTTTATATGCCTTGATGTGTTTCATTGTACAAGGTTCGTATCCCCATGCATGATCAATTAGCAGTTCAGCATTGACTCCGAACATATCATAAAGAAGATCTTCATTGTAATATTTGTCTTCACTGCCTACAGAACATTTGGCAATATCACCCATGGTATACAATCCTGCTTCATTAAGCTTTTTTGCATATCCTTTGCCAACTCTCCAGAAATCTGTAATCGGCTGATGATGCCATAAGTATTTCCGATATCTCATTTCATCTAAACAGGCAATCCGCACTCCGTCTTCGTCTGCTTTAACACTAAAAGACAGAGTGATACTAATGTAGCACTTAACAATCTTAATTCATTAACAGCTACAGTTACCAATAAGCTAAATAATGGCGATTTTATCCCCAAAATCACGGCTGAAGCTGAAGTTGGAATAGTACCAGAAGTTCGGGTATTAGGAGCAAAAGATATTCAACACGATGCTCTAGAAAAAATGGAAGACTATGATAAGGATTCTGAATTGATTGTTGAAGGTAGAGATTATAGCACAATTAATGACGGTCACTGCAACCACCAATTTAAAAATGAGTTCCTTATCAAACAAAGCAAAATAACAAAAGTTAATTTTAGAGAATAACAGTCTCTCCCCTTTTGTGCTTTGCAACATAGAGAGGAAATAATAAATGTTATTAGATTTTATTAAATCAAACTGGAAAGAAATTACTACATGGTTGGCTTTATTTGGTGTTGTGGTAGAAGTTTCTCCAATTAAAATTTATTCACTTCGTTGGGTTGGAAACAGAATGAATGCTGACATAAAAAAGGAACTAGATAATGTTAATGAAAATTTAAACAAACATATAACTGATTCAGAAAAGAAAGAAATGAAAAACTTGAGGTTTCAAATGTTGGATTTTGCTGATCGTGTACAAAATGATAGTAAACCATCGAAAGATGCATTTAGTCATATATTCGATACTATTCAAGATTATCATGATATTATTGATAAATATGAATTAAAAAATGGCTTGATTGATATAGAGACTGAAAATTTAAAGCAAGCATATAAAAAATTATATACATAAAGGGGTTAGGACAAATTAATGTCTTAACCCCATTTTTTTGCTTTATTAAAGCCGAGCATATGATTGATTATACCAATTATAGCTTCTCTTTACCCCACGTAAAATATGATATGCTCGGCGATAAGACAGTGTTATAAACTTACAATAACAGTACCGATTAGCACAGCAGTATAATTAGCTTTTTCATTCCCAACACTACAATATCCTTCAAATCAATAGGTGGAATCTTATATCATCGAGGCATATTATCATATGAAGTCACATAATAGAAATTATCTATTTTTTTGACTTTAAATGTTCCTCCCATATTATTAGGCTTTCCAATAATACTTTGCGTTATCATGTAATAATTGCATTCATCATTCTTTTCAATTTCTTCACTATGAACTTCTTCTATTTTCATAAAGAATACCTTATATGTTGAATTTATATTATAAACATATTCTGCTATTGCTTTTTGTGGTGTTGAATTATCAAATAGATTGCTTATATAATTAGTGTACAATTTCAGCCCGACAAAAAATATAATTATAACAATCAAAATATTAAATACTTTACTTCTCAACAATTTCTTTATTTTTTCTTTCATTAGAATCTAATCCTTACGTATGTTCCAGAGGTATTTTCCCATCCATTTACTGAAGAACTTACTTTAGCACAATAGTTACTTGTATGTTGTGCTATTGTTACATCATAATATCCACTAGATGTTTTACTCCCAGATGCAACTACAAAAGCAACATGATTATATCGTCCATCCTTCTCCCAATCTGCTATTATAAAATCACCCGCCTGCAAATTACCTGAGAATGTATTAAAGTTTCCTGATGCATATTGACTATTACTTCTAGAATACCAGTATGTTTCAAAATTATGCGCAGCTGACCAAGAGGCTGTATATGGTTTCCATGTAGTATTTGTTGGTGCACCACCTGACCTTAGAATCTGCGATGCAAAATTAGTACAATCGGTACTATATGTTGTATAGCTTGGATTAGGATTAACAGCATATTTTTTTGCGTAACTTACTGCTGTGCTTTTATTAAAGTTAAATGAAGCAGCTCGTGTCATAGGCAACTGATTAATAGTATCAATTATAGGACTTGTGTACGGTAAGTAATTGATTAATTCAAAAATATCGACATTTTCCTGATTACATAAAATCCTAGCTTGACTATTTATTTCATGATTTTCACATACTGTGAAAAATTGATTTAAGATATTTATATCTTCTATATCTCCACTAGCAATATTATCAAAATACATTTCTTTAAATACATTAAAATATTCTTTCCAATTGTTTAAGCTTAATGTGTCTAAATTTCCAACTGATGAGATTTCATTTAATTCATCATCAAATTTGCTAATAATAATATCAAATGCAGTACTCATATTATCAAATTCCCAAAACAACGGATTGCTAGTTCCATTAACATTTAATACTCCTCCTGATTTTAAATCAACAATATTTTCTAATAAATTGTAAGGAGATTCACTATAAATATTACAATCTGCATCTAGGCTTATTTCTTTTTCCATTGCAGTTACAGTAGAAATATTAGTTGGAAATATTCCCACTAAAAATACAGCAATAATTAAAGATACAATAAATTTTCTACTCTTTTTTATAACATATCTTCCTTTCATATTTGTTGAAAACGTTTCCTTAACTATATGATAGCACTTTATTTACATATGTCAATAGCTACATATATTTTATATGTATTGAATTATCGATTATATTGTGATTTAATTATATTAAAGATAGGAGATGGATTAATGAGCAGATCTTCAAACAATTTTTTTAGGATGGAAATGTTGCTGTTAAAAATCATAGAAATCGGAAATGGCGAATATTATGGTTATAAAATAGTCCAGCAGCTTCAGGAGTTATCTGATGATAAAATAAAGTTAGCTGAAGGAGTCATGTACCCCATCCTCTATCGGCTTTTAGACAAAGGTTATATTATCGATGAAAAAAGGCTTGTTGGTAAAAGAAAAACAAGAGTTTATTATAAGCTTGAACCAAAAGGAAAAGAATATCTTAACCAACTTTACATTGATTACATGGATATAAACACTAGTATTATTAAAATCATGGAGGCAGGAAATGAATAATGTTGTCAAACAATATCTAAAGGAATGTAGACGTACATTTCCATTTATAAGTAAAAATGAAAAATTATTTTTTAAGCGCTTAGAAGATAATTTGAATGATATTGACGAAAACGTTACTTATAAAGAAATATGCTTAAAATATGGTGAACCAAAAAATGTTATGATTTCTTATATAGAAAATTGTGACAATGAATATATCTTAAAGCGAACTTCTATTAAGTCCATTGTGAAGAAAATATTCATTACCCTATTTTGTATTCTAATAGCACTATGTGCTACACTTCTTATTTATAATCAATTGATATACAATGCATATGATGATTCTAATACTATAAAAAAAGTAACTATTATTGAGGAGGAGTAAAGAAAATGAAAAAATATTTGCAAGTTTTTTAACTGTTTTAACACTATTAGGCACTACACCTGTATTTGCATTAAATGAAGAAAGCAATACACAGATAGTCGAAAGATTTGAGGACGGTAGTTATATCGAAGTGACAATCGAAGAAATATCAACGCTTACAAGAAGTAACACTAAAAAGGGTAATAAAACAACATACTACAAAAACACATATAATGTAATCTTATGGTCTGTCAAAACCAGTGGAACATTTACTTATGATGGCTCAACCGCAAAATGTACTGCTGCATCAGTTGACACTCAATGTCCAGCTATAAATTGGAAATTGAGTAATATTAGATCATCAAAATCTGGTGCAAGCGCTTATGGATACGCAACCGCAAAAAGTTATAACGGTCTTGGAATGGTTTTACAAACTATAAACGAAACAGTAAAACTTACTTGCAGTCCAAGTGGAACATTATCTTAAAACAATTAAAAATAGGTATAACATCGAAAATTAATCTTTTTGAATGTTATACCTATTTTTTTGCACTATTCAGTTAATTCAGTTTCAATTATCCCGTGCCAGCAGGTGTGATTTTTCGGAGCGGTTCTTTCGGGTTTGACAACTCAAGCATCTGATAATCATATTTGCTTGTATCGGCAGCACCATCTATGTAATCAGCTTCAACTCTGTATACTGGGTACGAGTAATCTTTCATTCCCTTTAAATCATCTAATATATCTTGCTGAATATCTTCAAACACATCATCTATGTCCTCAGCCATTTCGACTCCTATTAACTCATGTGATTTAGTATTTTTCCAAATACACTTACCGCATCTAAATACTAGATATTTATTCATTTTTCTTTTTCTCCCATTCAGCTTGTATTTCTTTTTCAGCCGCATCTAAGGTTAGTTCCCCTATGTCGTATATAGTCATATTCATAATCATATTGATAATCATTGCTTGGCAACAATATCCATTGCTACTTTTGCAAGATATAGATTTGTTCCTATTCCCGTTGTGGCTGTTATTCCTGTTGTCTTATAAATATCCTGAATAATCATTTTTGCAAATTCCCTTGGAGATGTATTAACAGTCTTAAGATAGCTCGTTGCATCAATAAAAACCTCATCAATTGAATAAACATGAATATCTTCAGCTGAGGTGTATTTTAAATATACTTCGTAGATTTTTTTACTGTAATCAATATAAAATGCCATCCTCGGAGGGGCAATAATGAATCCCAGTTCAAGACTTGTGTCATTTTTTAACTCTGAATCAATATGTGATTTTCCTCTAAACTCCCTATACCTGTTATCTTTTTTTCTTTTTCTATTGATTTCTTTGACCTTTTGAACTACTTCAAAGAGCCTTGCTCTACCACCGATACCATACTGTTTAAGAGAAGGAGAAACAGCCAAACAGATCGTCTTTTCTGTTTTAGATGAATCAGCAACCACCAGATTGGTATTCAGTGGATCTAATTCTCTTTCTACACATTCTACAGAAGCATAAAAGGATTTTAAATCTATAGCTATATATATCCTGTTTTCTGCACTCATCATTCTCACCTCATCTGCCTTTAATTTAATTATTAACACATCATTAGTAATTAAACTGATTCCAAAACGATTATAAAATTTAAAAGTGCGTAATTCAACAAACTACACACTTAAACATTAATTATTTACTTTTAACTGACAAATTAAGGTTTTCATATTTAATTAATATAATTGTAATGTTCAGTAAAATCTACTAATATCCCCATATTCATATCCTTAAAGCAGTAAACAGCCATATTAGACTTTTAATACTTTAATAAATCAACATTATTAATAATGAGAAAATATATATATTTAAATTACAAAATTATAGGGTATACCTCTTCTTTTTTATAAAAAAACTTGTGTGTTCGAAACTTTTTCTAATTTGTCGTATGTTTGATCATTAATATTTATAAGCAATAAAAAATTATCATTAAATAAGATTAAATTATAACTTAGCTTCTCATTTTCAAATAAATATAAATTTTCGTATAATTTATTTATTTGTGTTTTTATTTTAATACTTTCATTTTCAAATCCATTTTGGTAATAAAGATTATCTTGATCATCAATTGTTACTGTTAATGTTTCATTACCTTTAAATAATTGATATGTTCCTGATATTTTATTAATTACATTAGGTTTATCTGCATCTATTCCTAATGAGTATCCGAAATAAAAAGACGAAAGAAGAAATACTATTACCACTATAACAATTATTTTGTATTTATTTTTCATATCTATTCCTCCTACAAAAAAATTATACTACGTTATATAACGATAAATCAAATAATAACCTTATAATCATATTTTTTTGACTTTATATAGAAAAATGTGCTAGTTTATATTACAATATTTATATAAGATAATGCTATAATAAATATTTAAATTATATGCGAGATGAAAAAGTTATGAAATCTATTAAAATTATAATCGCTCTACTAATGATTTTTGTTTGTATTCCTGTTTCCAATATTTCTGCATTAGAAAGTACTGATAATAGCAATATTATTATATATACCCCAACAGAAGAAGAATTTAGAGCAGCTGAAGAAATAGAAATTGCAAAAATGAAAGCTTATTTTGAGCGGACAAAAGAATCATATGCTTATGATTATAGAAAAGTTGGTGACCCTCAAACATCTTCATTTTCACCATATAAAAATGCTTATGATCAACCAGCAGGAGGTACTATTTTTAATTCGGAAAATAGCGGTTTCTATTGGAGTGATAGTTCAAGAAGTCCAGGAACATGGTCTTTAGGGATTAGTATTGCTGGAAAATATTTATCTGTTGACGTAGCATATTCTCCTGGTGTGGTATCAGGTTCTAGTGGTGGAGTATTTGTAGGCATATCATCAACTCAAGTAGGTAAAGCTATAAAATTAAAAGTAGCAAGAAATTATAAAGTTCAAAAATATGACGTATACAGAAAACCACAATATGGCGGATCATGGACGTATCTCTCTTCATATGGTGCACCTACAAAGTATCAGAGTCGATTTATTATAGAATAAAACAATGTTATCATTTATAACATTGTCAAAATATATTATTTATATAGCAGTATCGAAATAATAACTTGTTAATAAAAACAGTTTCTAACAATTGCATAATCAAAAAAAGGTATAATAAGTGGGTATTATTTATACGTATTTATAAGTAAAAAGTTGTACCACAGTGGCACGACTTTTTAACGCTATGATTTCATTGTTTTAGCCTATTGTATCGACGTTTTTCGAGAGGGTGGTCTAGGGTTCTTGCGCCTAGACCACCCTCTCTCGTTATGTGAAAAAATCACATGCTTTCATTATTCCTATGGTTACAGCTATAGTTTTTTCGTTTGAAACTGTTGGTATGTATAGTTTTTTATACTTTCGAAAATCTAAAAAAATCTCTCGACTACTTATCTTTTTTCACTTCTAATAGTTCAGCGGTTCAAGAACATTTGGTACAAAAAAGTTCGTAAAATACATTACGGACTTTTTTGTAATGCTTTAGATTGCTTAGTATCTGTTCTTTTTTTATTGCGTACTCACAGTCCTTGTTTCGTTGTTCTTTGTTTGGAGCGTTTGAGCATTTAAAAGCTTGTAGAAGCGTTTCATATTCTTTGAGGTTCTTTTCAGTACTGATCTTCATTTTGTCTTTTAATATAACCACGTTACTCAAACTCCTTTAAAAATTCTTCCAGTTCCATTTGTTCAGGGCAGTTCATTGGTTCCTGATGTACTTCTGTTTTAACATCTATGACATCAGCTTTTGACTACCAATTAAACGTAAATAAAATCAAAGTTATTGAATGACTGGTTTTCATTTTTATGGCTCATATGTACGTTTGACTTTTCATTGATTTCTTCTTTTGATTTTTTTAAAACTTTTCTTTCAAACGTTTCAAATCTAAGCATTATTTCTTAGTACTTTTTTACTGTAAAATACAAAAAAATACAGTCAAACCTTCACAAATAGTATTATATATGTATCAGGAAATGATATCTACTTTTTTTCAATCACAAAAATCCAGATATATAAATACTAATACTTTTGTAACGATATTTTATTATTAATAAAATTAACATAATGTTCCATTTTTTAGAAGATTAAGGCATTTTATAGAGGATTATTTTATCATAATGATGTGAGAATTTAATAAGCAAAATAATAAAAATGATGTAAAATCGTTAGAAGATTCATGAAATAAACTTCTTTCTCATTGGAATTTTTGAAGTAATAATTATTGGACAACAGATTAATCATAAAAAGAACTATTTATAAACTGTCCAACTTTTGAAATTCAGTTCATACTTAGTTCTTTTTCTTTGTCTAAAAATGTTAACAAATCAGCATAACGGTTTAACTATATCAGACTAGACAACTATACTATATCTAGAGTGGTTACATATTATGAATATTGATAAATTCAAGGCAGTATTTGATACAAAGCAAAAGAAAACTATCACTGGTGTTAGGTAAGTATAGATTTTAATCTTCTCTTACAGTTCAAAACTACTGATGAAACTATCATAATCTTATACTTTAAGACTCTTTATTTTAGAGTTTTTATGGAATTTAAAAGAATAGATGATACGAAATTCC
>OGZT01001255.1_pt1 | contig 18184 bp, 12 predicted proteins | sample 1576891 | NCBI WGS metagenome assembly OGZT01 (sample SAMEA3541521, study PRJEB24748) | human gut metagenome | biome: human gut; feature: human-associated habitat; material: faeces | place: China | collected 2012 | reverse complement strand
ACGGTTCCTACGATTGCCATTTTGTCATCCACAACAAAGGTCTTTCCATGAACAAAGCCAGGAGTATATTCATAAATCTTAACGCCACCCTCAATCAAATCCTTATAATTGGAACGGGTAACCGCAAACACATACCATTTATCCGGTATATGCGGTACAAGAATACGTACATCTATCCCGTTTTTGGCAGCCAGCAGCAGCGCCGTTTTCATTTCATTATCTATCACCAGATACGGCGTCGTTGCATATACGTAACGATTTGCACTGTTGATCATATTGATATGCGTGTATTCCCCTACATTTTCTTCATCGGTTGGAGAATCACTGTATGGCTGCACATAGCCGTCATTGCGAATATCCGCAAATACCCGGAAATCCGGCTTATAATCGAATACATTATCCTTTTCTTTTTCATCATAATTCTTCTCCCGTCTTACTTTCCTGTTGCTTCCTTAACCTCGCTTGTCAGTGTATCTCCGCCAAGTTTATACCATTGTTCCACAAACTCATCAAAGTAATCTACGCTTTTTTCTCCGGTTATAATCTTAAAATACATCTCATCTTCCATCTTATCTAAAGATGGCAGAATGTTGGCAGATGATGCTGTGGTATAGTAATATGCTGCTGAGATTGGGTTACACTCTTCATTCTGCAGAATATTGCTGGCCAGGGCACGGGAATAGTAACTCCACTGAAGCACTTCACTCTTCTCTTCGCCTGCTGCCCATTTCCTGCAGTTTTCAATCTCCTCCGCCTGCTTCGAGCACAAGCTTACAGGCCTCAGGAATGAGCATGAAAAAACGGATGATATCTGGATGTGTAACTGTAAGTGGACCGCCTTTCTTGATCTGCTCACGAAAAAGTGGGATAACTGAGCCGTTGCTACCCAAAACATTACCAAAGCGTGTTGTAACGAACTGAGTAACGCCTTCTACCTTGCCTTCTATAATCACTTTATTGAGTGCCTGACAATATATTTCGCAGATACGCTTTGAACAACCCATTACATTTGTTGGGTTAACAGCCTTATCGGTAGAAATCATCACAAACTTCTTAGTACCATATTTCACAGCAAGGTCTGCAATGACACGCGTACCATTGATGTTATTGCGAACAGCCTGAGCAGGATTATCCTCCATCATAGGCACATGCTTGTATGCGGCTGCATGGAATACATACTCTGGCCGATGCTCCGAGAAAAGCCTCTCCATATGTACCTTATCAGTAATGCTAGCTACAACGGTACCGCTCTTGACATAGGAGAACTGGCGTACCATCATCAGGCGTATATCATGCATAGGAGTCTCAGCCTGATCAACGAGAATCATCTCTGCTGGTTTGTAAGGAGCAATCTGACGTACCATCTCGGAGCCGATAGAACCTGCAGCACCAGTGATGAGAACACGCTTGCCTGTAAGCATAGAACCAATAGCATCCATATCTACCTCAATCTTCTCACGAGGAAGGAGATCTTCGATCTCAACCTCGTGAAGTTGATGATAGGTTAGTTCGCTCTTACCGTCCCACTCCTCGGCTGCAGGCATCATCATAATCTTGATACCTACCTTGGTGATGGAGTCAACCATGGCCAAGTTGTTACGGAAGAGTTCAGATTTGAGGGGAGACACAAAAAGGATCTTAACACCTTCTTTGATGAGTACATCAGCTATGTTATCACCATTGAGATAGACCTTCTTACCAAGAAGATAGATGCCTGTACGTACATTACGATCAGTGATGAAGCAGCGAATAGAATATTGCTTCTCCTTGACACTACTGATACTGTGGGCAATAGCAACACCACCAGCTTGGGTTCCGTAAATGGCTATAGGAGTAGCGTTGTCGGTATTGAAACTCTCAAAAGTTGCCTTGACAGCAAGACGTTCTACCCACATGAGGAAAGTGGCGATGCAGAACAGTATCAGTGAGGATTTAAAGTTGGGGAAAACGATGACATCCGACACGACCATAGTACCTAATACGCCTGCTACAATACTTCCAATGAGGGTGGCTGCTCCAATGCGATAGAGATCGACATATGAGGAGTAACGAATGATACCTTGATAGGTATGAAACAGATGGAAGGTTATGATGAATATGGGCAGACAGGACACAAGGCCTAAGATAGTCTGCCAAAAAACTATGGTTAATGCTTGTCCTCCATTCTCGAAATAGTAACCAACAAGACCAGAGAATAGTACAATACTACAATCGAGTAGTAAGATGCACCAATAAGGTAATGCCTGCTTAGTAAAGTACCAACTGGTAAGTTTCTGAAAAATGTTCATAATACCTTATTTTTAATATAAAACTGGATGATGGTAACGCTCCACAACACTTTCATGTCCACTTACGCATCCAATTGTTTACATAATTATGACTCTACTTTACAATAGCCTCTTTAATACAATTGACTATGTAGCGAATATCATCGTCAGTAACATATGGTCCTGCAGGCAAGCAGAAACCAACCTTAAAGATTTCCTCCGATACACCATTGGTGTAGACCACGGAATCGGCATAGACAGGCTGTTTATGCATTGGCTTCCATACAGGACGGCATTCTACTTTCTTCTCAAGCATGAAAATACGGAGAGCTTCAACGTTCTCGTTAGGCTGACATTCGGTTACGGCAGAATCTACGGCCTTGATGACTCCGGCAGCTCCTCCCACCGCAGTCTTGATGACTTCCTTATAAGCATTCTCCTGTCCCTTGACCTTAACATCGGCATCGATGGTAGCAGCACAGAGCCAGAAGTTAGCATCGTAGCGAGGATCAGCAGGCTGTTTGTGAATATGTACGCCAGGAACATCTTTCAAGAGTTCCTCATAAAGCGACTGTACATGCCTGTGGTGTGCAATATGATCATTAAGAACGGTCATCTGACCTCGGCCAATACCTGCACATACGTTGCTCATACGATAGTTATAACCTATCTCCGTGTGCTGGTAGTAGGGATAAGCATCGCGAGCCTGTGTTGCATGCCACATCACATTTTTGGCATCCTCATCGTTGCGGCAGATGAGAGCCCCACCGCCAGAAGTGGTTATCATCTTGTTACCATTGAAAGATAATACACCGAAACGGCCGAAGGTACCAAGTACCTGTCCGTTGAAGCGTGACCCCATACCTTCGGCTGCATCTTCGATGACGGGAATACCGTACTTGTCGGCAATGCCCATGATCTTCTCGCAGTCGTAGGGCATACCATAGAGTGCTACAGGGATGATTGCCTTAGGATATTTTCCTGTCTTCTCCTTGCGGTCGAGGATAGCCTTTTCAAGGAGTTCTGGATCCATGTTCCACGTCTCACGTTCTGAGTCGATGAAAACTGGCTTTGCTCCAAGGTAGGTAATAGGATGAGAAGATGCACAGAAAGTGAAGCTCTGCACACATACTTCATCCCCAGGCTGCACACCACAAGCAATCAATGCTAAGTGAACAGCTGCAGTACCTGCGGAGAGACATACAACCTTACGGTCGAGCTTGGAACCATCACTATTAGTATTGGCAAAATCGGCTAGATTCTGCTCGAATGCATTCACATTGGGTCCCATAGGAACTACCCAGTTAGTATCGAATGCCTCCTTAACATACTTCTGTTCAATACCCTTATCACTCATATGGGCTAGACAAAGATAAATGGTCTTTCTTTCTTCTGACATAATGTATCGTTTTTTGCTTTTTGAAAATTTCAATAAAAAATTAGTCTCTTCTGATATGAAGTTCTAATACTTCTTTATGTGCTGAAACGAACTGCTTTACTACTTTTAAAACAAGTGCTAAATAATCACACCACCTGCCTCAGACATATTCCATACGAAGACATCGAGTAAAACTCTGTACTGATCCATTGCTGCTGAACATAACCGTTATCGAGCTCGAAATAGCCTATGTAAGTAGGACGTACCTTTCAGGAAACTTGGAAATCCAGGTTTCAAAACTGGCACGATAAACAACAAAGGGCTGAAAATCGTGATGAATAATAGCATTCCAACAATCGTTGGCTACATTTGCAAGGGCCGCTACCTTCTCGGAGATGATGTCTTTACCTTCGACCACTGAAAATCCGGTTTTGTGTGGTTCCATAGTTAGGAATGAGAAAATTCGTATTTGGAAGCCTTCAGCTGGAGTACGCTTGAGTTTTTAGAATTGGAATAGAGTTAGATACTTTGCCTGATACTTATGGTGCATATTATACTGCTTCTTTTCATCTCGTGAGAAAAATACAGATTTCCCTCAATATCGGTACGGAAAAAAATGATTTAACACTGCATTACCGAAAGAAGCAGTTCTACCAGCGATCATAAGTTTTTTCCTTCAAAAATGCTCATAAATTCTTGTGCCTTTAATTTTTCTAAACTATTATAATAGGGTATTCAGACAATGAAGATATGATTCCTTGTTGGAGGCAAGATACCCCCGTTCCCAATTAGTCGCAGCATAATCATCTATTTTTCCACAACACTCCCAAATAGCCTCTATATAAGAAAATTCCACAAATATAAAAATAAGACCCAACTGCATTTAATATTTATTTAGAGATAAAACAGGGCAAAAGTACCACTTTATCCATGCAACTGCATGATTTGGATATAAGACGACTGACCAACTCTCTAATGTACCATTGGGGAATTCATCTTGGTATATCTCATTATCTGTTCTGCCGGATTATTCGATAGTCCCCAATTGACATTCTATAATATTTTTTACATGACCAACCATTTCGTTTGGATATATTTCAGAACTTTCCCGGTCAAGGCATCAACCGATCATTTCTCTACTATTTTCGTAAAAGAGGGAATTGTATGCGGGGGTTCTCTGCTTACCTGAGGCTTTTTAATAGAACATTGCTCTCTTGCATTGCCCGACAGACAGTTGTCCGGTTATCCTCGAACAATTACTTAAGTTCCGTTTTACGACAGCCTGTCTCAGGCTTTTATTTGTTACATATAGGAAGGTATCTTCATTGTACGCAGATTCCTCAACACAAATATAAAAAGTGTGCCGCAAATATTCAGTTCTTACAAACGTTTCAAAAAACGAGAGCACAGTTTCTTCAAGCTTTTGCACTTTCCATGTTTGTGACTATGGCTTTCATTTCCATAACCATAGCCATAACCATATCCATAACCGTAACCGTAGCCTCTATGTTCCAAAGGAACTCCATTCAATATCACCGACATGTTACGAAGCTGCTCCTGACGGTACATGTTCTCCAATTCCGGTAATTGACGGCGATCCATCATCCCCGAACGGACTACGAAAATAGTAAGGTCGACCACACGATTGACAATAGAAGCATCCGCAACCATACCTGCAGGAACATTGTCCACAATAATATAATCATAACGTTTACGAAGTTCCGTTATCAGACGGTCGAAGCGTTCACTAAGCAATAATTCGGCAGGATTGGGTGGTACAGGACCGGAGAAAATGATATCCAATTTATCATACTCTTCACTCCTACCTACAATATCGTCCACCTTATCCGTACTTCCCGAAAGATAATGTGTCAGTCCCATACGGTTGGAGGTATTTGAGAAGATACCACTCAAGGTACCTTTACGGATATCAACGTCAACCAGAATAACCTTTTTGTTTGTCTGAGCGATACTCATAGCGAGGTTACCTGACACAAACGTCTTCCCTGCACCCGGATTGGCAGAAGTAAACATGACCACCTGCAATTTCTCAGACTTCACACGCATAAAGTCCATATTCGTACGGATGATACGAAATGCTTCAGAGACGGAATCACGACTGTTCTCACGGACAACAATACCATTCGAATCTTCACCCTTTTTATTGCCGTGCCGGGGAATATTACCCAAGAAAGGAATGGTAAGTACTTCATCCAACTCCTTACGGGTACGGACTTTAGTATCCATCACATTCAACAGCCAAAATACACCCATGGGAATAGCCAGCCCCAAAACAATAGAAGCCAAGAAAATTGTCATTGTTTTAGGAGCCACCGGAGTACTGCTACCCGAAGCGGAATCTATAATACGGGCATTGCTCTCGGTAATGGCCTGTGTCAAAGCGTTCTCTTCGCGTTTATTCAGCAAATACAGATAAAGTTCCTCCTTGATCTTCTGCTGACGTTCTACTGTAAGCACATATTTCTGCTGAGCAGGCACAGCTTCGATACGTTTCGAGGTCTGCTCTTCCTGTTCACGGATATTCTTCAACTGGATATTCAATCCGACAATCAGGTTATCTACCGAACGGATAATCGTCTGCTTCATGGCACCCAGAGAGTTATTCAGATCTATCACTATCGGATTCTTACTACTACTGCCCACCACCAACTTGTCACGTTTCAAGAGAATATCATTATATTCCTTGATCTGAGACTCCACACTGTTATCCGAGATACCCGTATTGGCAGGAATCAGGTCTGAATTCTTTTGAGGATCAGTCAGATACTCTTTGATATATCTGGCGATACTCAACTGATTTTCCAGGCTGAGTCCTTCCTGCTGGTAACGGCTCGTATTGGCAAGGTACATACCTGTCTCAGAGGTAATGTCCGTCAACTGGTTTTCACGTTTAAAACTTTCGATATTGGCATCCACACTACCCAGTTCCCGTTCGATAATAATCAGACGTTCGTTGATAAATTTGGAAGTATTTACGGCTATCTGATTTTTATCATTAATAACATCTTCATTATAAACGGAAATAAGCATGTTCAGGATATCTTCCGCGCGGGCAGTGGATACATCATCCAAAACCAGGTTGATGATGGTAGCCGTCTTGCTGGCAAGAGAGACTTTCAACCTGCCACGATACCCTTCGATAACACTCTCCAAATTGGATTTGACTACATTTACAGGTTTACCATAAAAGGAATCCGTATAGTACAACGTAGGAGTAATGACCATCGGACCAATCGGAGTAGAAACGGTATCATTCAGATGTACATCCAAAACCTCTTCCGAATGAACTCCCCCGCCCCCTACAGCTAAAGAGAATCCGGAAAGACGCACCGTAACGGAATCTACAGGAGTAACCACTACCGTTATAATCTGGCGCTCCTCCGCCTCCGGAAAAGAAACGGTGACAGGAGCATGGGTATAAAGCTCATCATTGCGCAAACCATTTTTTACCTTATAACTCATATCCAGATGTAAACGTCGGGCAACCTCTTCCATCAAATGACGGGATTGAAAGACAAGTACTTCATTGTCCACATTACGTTTACCACCGAAAAGAGACAGGTCAGAAAAAGCCGCCGATTCGCTCATTCCGCCACCTTTGGAATCGTCACGAATCAGAACGGATGCTTTACGACTGTATACTTTGGAAGAAGATTTTAAATAAAAAAAAGCGATCCCGCCACAAACCAAAACAGACAGTACAAACCAATACCAGTTGACCCAGATAAGATGGAGAATGTCAGTGATATTAATTTCCGCCTCTTGTTTGCGGACATCAGTGTTTTTGTATTCAGTATTCATTGATTTTTTCTTAATATCCGGAATTATTTAAACATAGTTACCATCAAAGAAGTGATAGAAGCCAATACCGAGACTGCAGACAACCAAACACCCACAGAGTTATTGGAGTTGATGCGACTCTGTCCTGTCTTCGCCTTATTGGGCTCTACATACACAATGTCATTCTGTTGAAGATAATAGCAGGGCGACTGAAAAATATCAGAAGAACGAAGGTCGTGATACAGAATACGGCGTTTACCATCTTTTTCGCGAATAACGGCTACACGGTCACGACGACCATAAATAGTCAAATCGCCTGCCATACTCAAGGCTTCCAACAGAGTTATCCGGTCACCGGAAATATCGAATGTACCGGGACGGGCTACTTCACCCATCACAGATACTTTAAAGTTCAAGAACTGAACAGTGACAATAGGATCTTTTATCAAATCTTCACTGATGAGTTTCTGTTTGATCAGTTCGGTAACCTGCATACGGGTCAGTCCCTCTACATGAAGCCGTCCTAAGATTGGAAAGTCGATATCACCGTTCTGATCGACAAGGTAACCCAACAAACGTTGTTGACCGGAATTTTGACTCCCAATCTGATAAGTTACCAAAGGCATATTAAAAGGCAAAGCCAATTCAGGATCTTTACTATTCACAAGGATAGCCAACAAATCATCCTTATGAATGATAACTTCATAATTCTTATCAATATTTTCTTCCTTTAAAGAAGTTATATCCTGCAAGTAAAGCACCTCTTTGGGAGCAGAACAGGATACCAAAAGTGTCAACAGACACAGCAAACAATTATTCAGAAACTTTATTCTCATAAATTAGCTATTAAACAATTCCGTACAATTACAATATGACTCATTCAACAATTTCCCAATCAGGCCAAGGATTAGTTTCCAGACTGTCCAAATAATCGGAAACTTCACATTCCGCTTTAGTCCACTCACGCCCGGTCCAACTATTCATAATAGCGTGTGCTTCCTGAGCTAAATCCTCATCAAAAACTTCACTATAACAGGCCACTAAAAGCTGGCATTTCAGTAAGGAAGCAGGTAGCTGTTCAAGTAACTTCCAGCTACGATCAAGTAAAGACTGGATTTTCAGATTTTTATTACCATGATCATAGATAGTTGCATGATAAGCAGTCAATAAAACATAGCAACGCTGCGCTTCCTCTTTAATATTGGAACCCCGTAATACAAATAGAGCCTCAGCCTGACGGTATACTTCTGTATTAAGCGCACAAAATTCATTAGAATAAAGAGGAGTCCCGTCAAAACCCATATTAAGAAGGTCACGGGTCGTACGGTACAACGTATCAACTTGTGATTGAAAAGACAACATATAGACAGATTTACAGTTTAGTTATTTATACAGGTGACAATTGATAAAAAAATACGGAACGAATCATTTTTTTAGTCACAAATAGTATCGGGGATCAGTTCTATCAAAGAAGGATGAATATATGCAGTGGCCACAGCCATAATGCCTTTGATACAAACAGAGACACGGCGATCGCCTTTTACACGGATAACAACTCCTTCCACCCCTTCGAAAACACCACCGACAATACGTACACGATCCCCTTTCCGCAAAGAGGTAAGAGCAGGATCAAGGTAAACAATCTGTTCATCGTAATTACCTGAAACTGCAATAAAACTTCGCATCTGCGAATCCGGAACAATAAGTGGACGATTCGTCTCACGATCAATGATATAACGTACAGATAAAGAAGAACCAAGAGACCGTTTGACACGATCAATACAAACAAAGGAACTATGAACAAACACAAGGTTATGTACAACAGGAACCAATTTTCGTATCTTACGTTCTCCCTGTTTCACGTATTCATAATGCATCGGAATGAAATTCTCTATACGCTCGGCATCAAGCACTTCTTTCAACTGTAGCTCACGGCTATAGGTGACACGAAGTGGATACCAACAAATGTCTGTGGATTTGTTCACAATTGAATATTCTTTGGGGACACCGGGGTAATAAAACTCCTTCCGGTCAAGCGTGTATAAAATGGATTATCAATTCTTAAAATACACTAGCCCTCAATAGTTTCCCTATCACAGGAGACAAAACATAAAGAGGGGAGATATGTATTATGCACTATTTTTATATTATTAGCACATAAATAACTATAAACAAGACTTTTAACACCAAATAGTGTTTCAGTAAACGTTCGTTTATTAGCACGCCATTTTAGAAAAGCATTTATTTCTATTCAGGTTAAATTAATAATAAACTAATTATTCTTATATATATACACTCAATTTACTATGAATCAATAAGATATATTCTAGTTAAGATATGATCAGATTATTTTTATTGAAAAATATTTTGTACATTAAAAAAAAGGACATATTTTTGTGCCAATAAACGAACGTTTATTGAAACACTATTCAAATAAGGGAATAATATCAAACTACTATTAATCAACAATTAAGAATCCCTATTTCACTCTTACTTTGTATTGATAATAATATTCCGAAAAACACTTCAAATTCTCGCGTTTTTCTGACAACAAATATAAGTAGAAATTATACTTTCCCTGCAAAATGAGTTCACTCCCATTTCAAATCTTCTTATTTAAATTTATTTAATAGATTAAACGAGGAAAACTATCTCATTTACCAACATTCGTTCATACATATGTACGATATAAACCAACACGCAACCACACACCCATATTTTATTACAAAACAACAATACCAGTCAAAAACAAGAAAATACATGAAATAGATTTTATTTTACTTTTGTGGTTTGGATTTTATGAAAGCACATATTTCTCTACGAGATTCAATCGATTCCTCGTAGAGAAAAGCCCCGTTCCTCGTAGAGAAAAACAACATTTCTCTACGAGGAAAAAATAGACCTTGTAACCATTTGATATACAACTTCTTACAGAAGTGCCAAGAAGCTCCAAAAAGTGTTGATTTTTTCTCAACACAACGGCACTGAATTCAACCGTCGAAGACGGCCATGAAGATAAAAGAATTGTTACATAAAATCTAATCAGAATGGTCACAACAACCATCTATGTAAAGCCCTATCTGGCGGCTTACATGTATGTACGCTATCAAAACAGCGTAGTCACGGAGCTCAATGCTATCAGGTTAAAAAGTATCGAAAACTTGTATCATGTCATCAAAAACCTCACAGTTAAACGTCCACGAGACGTATCATGGCGGGAAACCGGGAATCTGACTCTCATAATCCCCGACCCGAGATATGGAAAAGAACCCGAAACATACAATTACCTGGGACACAACAGTGTCATCATCATCGAAGAGGAAATAGAAACAATGCTGAAAACTGAGTTACACAGTATTATGTTAAGAAATAAATTCCGTAACGGAATCATGTATAAAAAATCACTGTTACTATTTATGGATAAATATAACATCGATGACAGACACGAAGATGCCCTCATGAAATCGTTCCAGAGATGGAAAAAGAGAGTGGAGGAAGAAAGAAAAAAGTAAAATAAGACTCACCCCAGAGTTTCACTGAGTTACACAGAGTTTTTAATTGTTGAAACGCAGAAACTCGCAGATTCACGCAAAGAGTATCATAGCTTACGTATAACGCAGCTATTTAATTTGCGAAAATCTGCGATCATTTGCGTTTCAATAATGGTATCATTTAATTAGGGTAGAAGGGTGATGTGAAGCAAGAAATAAACTATATTCCTCTTCTTTATTATAGGAGTCCTGCAAAATCGCTCCCTGTACCTTTAGATTCTCCCAACGCTTTTTAGGGTTGGATAACTCTTCCTTTGCTTTTAGCAACGCAACAGAAAGTTTCTCATACAAACTGTCCGTCTCAGTCTTTGTTATAGTTGCGTCTGCCCATTGGGCAACTTCTACAAGAAGCAACGGTTCAGACGACATGATTATCAGATATTTATAAGGATAACGTTTTCTTATTCCCTGCAGTATCTGCGTTGCATTCTCTTTTTTACAGGGGCCGGCACCTATCAAATCGGATATAATAATATCAAATCCCTCAGCAAACAAAGGGGTAGGAATTGCTTCTATCACTGTGAGGCATTCGCTCTGAAAACTTTCTTTCAAATACTGCCGCGTTTTATATTGGTCATCAATAGCAAGAATATTGAATGTTCTCTCTTTTAAAGAAGTTACAGAAGAACATTTGGTTACTTTGATATTAGTCTCCTCCCGCTTTGTATTTGCCTTATTCTGCTTTGACAAATAAAAGCAATACCCACTAAGAAATAGCAATAAAGCACATAAATAGATAACATAATATCCTGATACATCATGAAATAATGCAATCAAAGATGACACACCACCTACACCTGTGACAACAGATGCAAAATAAGTGCTAAGCGTTGTTTTCAGAACTTCCTTTAAGAAATTTTTCATATCTATTTTATATACAAGATTACTGTTTTATTAATAACTGATGTAAATCCGCTTGTTGTGTTTTGCAATATGGAATTATAAAAGCCCCATCTATGACAGTCCAGATGTTCCATTTCTGCCAGAGAAACGGGCTTTTCATTCCTTCCTAAATCATTAAAGCCACTTTTCACCCGGAAAACAACAGAACTTGTTTCAATATCAATATTCATTTCCAACTTTTCTTCTTTCACCTTACGATGCTCCAACAAATGATAGATAATGCCATTCAAATAGATATATAAAAGAAGTTCTTTGGCCGGAAAAGAAAAAGAAGGCAAAAAGTCTTTATCATATTCTATCTCATCCCGATAGGCCGCGCATATATTATTCAGAATCGTGTCCAGCGAAACCGTCTTTTCCAGCGGATTGCCATACACACACATGTTTCGTGGCAACAGAAGATAATCGATATAAAAAAACAATGCCTGCATATGTAAATAGGAGACCCGCATGCAATTGCATATAAAAAACATCTCTTCGGGCAGTTCCAGCCGGTTAGAAGTAGCCCAATTGCAGATATCCGATAATTTCCGATAGCAGGTACGTATCACACGATTCATTTCATGAAGATAGATACCTATCGCTGTATAATCAGAAATATCCTGCAGAAATGCAGGAGCTGAAGCAGGGGTATCACGATGAGGGAATACTAAGATAATCGAAAAAAGTTCATAAGGTACATTATCGTAGCTGTTGCTGGCTTCTTCGCCACTTTCCACTATTACCTGTACCTCCTGCGAATCGGCTATTTCTTTCACTATGCTTAACCCCAATCCATGTCCTTCAGTTGTCAAATACTGCGCATTAATCCCACGATATTCATGTTCTAAAACACGCTTTGCTTCGTCCTCTTCCAGCCGGGGGCCAAAATTAGAAAAAGTAATCTGTTTATATTCATCATGCACTTCCATCTGCATATCAATAGTAGTGTTTGGCATACTATATTTAACAGCATTATCCAGTATTTGCGTAAATGCCAACCTAAATAAAGGCGAATAATTATACAAAGTCCAGGCCTCTCGTTTTTGTTCGGGTGTCTCTATATCCGGAGCTATCAGAATCTGATTCAACCTTCTTGTTCTTACTTCGCGAGCGTCTTTTTTCCGATACATATTATGATATTTTTTGTGATTCTTATCACTATTATAATCATTAATGTATTTTCTGCATATCTCTCCGACATTCATAGGACTACACTCTTCGTTGGCAGCAAACATCCGACGGTAAATATCCATTTCTTCCCGGGATGCAGACAAAGCACACAGTTTCTTTCCCAATGGAACTGCAAGAGATTCGTCCATAGTAGAAGAAAGTACTTCTATTTGTTCCTGCCATTTTATACATTCGTCCGCAAAATGAATGACTGCCTCATTGCATTGCGCTATCAGATTTTGGTTAGTCATAGTTCTATGATATGATAAAAATAGATTATAAGAGTCTGTTTATATTCAACTCACCAGAGAAGTCTACATGCAATATTAGCAAGATTTACAATCATATGCAAGGTTTTGCAGAAGATTTAATCATATAACATACGACTACTCTTATTCAAAAACAGTATAAATAACAAGAAGGTGTCAAAAAACTGAGAAAGCTATTAATATATAAATTTAGAAACGCAGATTAACGCCAAGTTACGCAAAAATTAAATTAAATCTGCGTAAATTAGCGTTAATCTGCGTTTTAATAATAGCGAATTCTACTTTTGGCCCTCTTATAACAACTTATTAATTAAGAAGCTAACGCGTAATCATCAGCCGTTCATTTTTTACAGAACCATCCTGTAACTCAATTGTCACAATATAGTTGCCCTCTGCCAGATCCATTGCCTGAACAGTAACTTCTGTTTGTCCCGCAAACAAAAGTTCACGCACTGCAAAACCGGTCAGTGAATAGATGATCACACGCTTAATTTCCTGATCGGCACGCACATGCAGGACATCTTTTACCGGATTCGGACAGATTTGTACGTTCTTCTCGGCGGGCACGGCAGACAATCCTGTACCTCCTCCAAACAGGCCGGACTGGCTCTTTAAGATTGTAAATGTCGTAGCCCCTTCAAACTGACGTTGCGGACGCATTATCTCCTCAGCCATTACACCATCCACCTTCAGGCAATGGTCTTCGGCGGTTACAATATAAGTTTGGCCGCCCACCTGCTCTACATGGTCTATTTGAAACAATTCATTCATATCTTCCTGCGTTTTCACAGCACCCGAAGGTGGATTAATCACTTTATAAGATCCAAATTTAACCGACATCCAGCGCCCTTTTAACTCATCACCGGCAGGAATCATAGCATCGGTAACAAAAGCATTGCAGGAAGCACCGTCTTCCTTACGTACAGTAGAGGTGATAGTTCCGGAATATTTGTAGTTCTCTATTTCTACCGATTCTTCTCCTACGGACAACCGGGAACCGTTAATCAAAATACTCTTCGCCTTCTCTGCGTCTTTACTCTTTGAGAAAACAGCTATCTTACCTTCCATTGCATAGCGCCCCTCGGTTGTTGATATCTTCTCAGCCGGATCAACGCCTGTAATCAGTGCATTGTTCAGATTCACAAGAATCACATCTTCACGACCATCAGTAAAGGTGACAGACACTCCCACATATTCTTCACTATTCTGATTTAACGGAACTTGTTTTACCGAAACAATCTTAGAACCACCATTATACGCCTCCATCACATGCGTAAACAAACTACGCATACCGCTATTTCCGGTGCGGCGTTCCACCAAAGCCGGACGCCAATATTCATACATCGTTGTTCCGGTAGCACGACGATAGGAATTAGGCGACTTACCTAAATATACCGTAGACCGGGCATCATCCACAGCAAAAATCTTAACACCTCTGGAAGCATCCTGTACATAAGTCACGTTCCATTCTCCGGGAGATTGCGCTTTTGACATTTCACGAAAAGCACCATACCAGTTTGTTTTATCACCTTCTACCACCGGATCTTTATAGGTTACTCCGGTTGGCAAAAGTGGGTATTGGCTGTTAATTTTCGTCATAGACAGGCTGGTTTCAGTCGTCTGATCATACTGTGTAGAACCGTGTAACAGATAGTCGTGCTTCGTTCCTCCCTTTACCACAAATAAGTCGAGCAGATAAGGACGAGACGGATCAATCGTATTCAAAACATGAATACGCTGATAACGTTCTACTTTTCCCGGACGGATCGTTTTACTATAAACCTCTGTTGCAGCCACCCCGTCGAGCCCCGGTTCAAACAAGGTGAAGTAACCATTTGTAAATACGTGTCCACTATTGCCAAGAACCTGGCGGCCTGATGTAAAATACTGGGTCAGTTCTTCGTCAACGGCAACCAGGTTATGAGCCGTCACACTATTCGTATAATCGCGTCCTGGAAGCCGGGAGTAACGGATATCACCAATCTGCTCTTCTCCATTGGCATAAAGGGTCATAGACATCACACTATTACCCACATGATTGGCTTTATCATTCGCTCCGATATTCGATTGAATCTGCTGATCGCCCGTACCTGCTCCCAACATGGCATGGTAGTAAGCTGGCAATAAATAAGATTTGGTAGAAGTTCGCTTATCACTGTATCCGGCCGTGGTATCATCAAACGGAGCCATATCTCCATTCGGAAATCCAACTTGTTTATGAACCAACATCGTACGCTGAGTAAACTCCTTACGTGTAAGGGATTTTGCAGCAATACGGCGCATCGCGTCAGTTTTCGGTTCAAACATACTGAAATAATCTTCCAACAGCTTAACGTTTGCATAGTTCTCATCGGCATATCCTCTGTGGTAAGAGAAGGACTCAGGATACATACCGTCACGCTTGAAGTTGTTTGCAATACACAACGTATAATAACGATCGACAAAATCAATGATTTTTTCTTTCATTACTTCGTCTTCAATAATAGCAGCCACCTGAATCAGTACACCAATATGTCCCACCAGATTGGTAGATTGATGAGTAGACATCGGCTGGTCAATCACCCATAACCCTATATTAAGGAAAAGATCATCAATAACATGCCGACGCACATCATAACCTCTCTCTGCCGAAAGATCCTTCAATGCCTGACTTTCATAAATACGATCAAACGATAATAATTCTCCCTCATGAAATTCATGAGTCAACCCGTTATGATCCGAAGCACGTTGTACGTTCTGATATTTCGAAAGGTCACTCTTATTCACAATCCGGTCTTTATTCCACCCTTCGGTCATAAAGAAATCAGGCACCGCATTTGCCCACTTGTCTAAAGCCAAAGCCACATAACGGGCATACTTTTCATCTTTTGTCAGTTGATAGGCTGCTCCCAGAATTGGTAAGTTCTTAGTCATAAAGGCTGTTTTTCCATAATCAATCTGAGCCTGTACATAGGTGTTGCCTTTGGACGTTTTATAATACGGGACTTTAATGATCTTTCCGGTCATAACCTCTGCATTGGCATATAAAACCGTATAATTACTGTTTGGAAACACAGTACCGGTAGCCTTACAGGTTATTTGATCCGGCCGGGCGGGATCCCATGTCCAATCCGTACTATTAACAGAAGCCGGGCTATGCTGCAAACTACGGGGAGCTTGTGTGGGAACTAATCCCAACCATTCAGCTTCCGTATAAGTATCTACCAGTTTTTTGGCATTCGACAAAGTAGATGAGTTATTTCCTAACGGATAATAAGGCCGGGTAAGCGGTTTGGTATAATTGTCATTCTCCAGATATTTCTGAACAATCAGGCCTCCCAAAATAGGGCCATACCCTTCTGCGGTTCTTGAGTTATATGAATAAGAACGAATCCGATACGTCACCGGAACCTGAGAGATAATAGCTTCTTTATTAATATAATGCAGATAGACCCAGCCATCTGCCGAAGGGTGTTTCACCTGTATCACCTCTGTCCAGGAACCATCCGCGTTTTTTTTATCGAGTGCAATGCCATCTGATACGCCTGATTTATAAGGTTTCAACAGAAACAGGGCCATCTTACCGACACTGGGCAATTCCGGTAAAATCAAACTACTGGTTATATGAGATTCTCTAAATACTTCCGATGCATCGGCTCTATATAAATTTTTCATATTCAGCATGCCGATAGAGTTATTATAATTTCCGGGGCGCACTTGTTTCACTATATATTCAAGTTCAGTTCCACCAATATTTGCCACCTCTGCCCCCTTGTAGACCTTGCGGGTTCCTGTAATCCAACTTTTAGCCCAATAATCATTCGCAGTACTTCCGTTGCCGGGCGCCATGGACTCATTTCCCCAGTCCGCTGATAAAAATGAATCATAAATATAGCATTCGTCTACATTGATATTGGTTACATCAGATAAACTTTGTGCCTGAGTGGTCAGTGTGAGCGTGCACACGCTCATCAAAAGAGATTTAAAAAGAAGTAGTGTCTTTCCCATTGCATTCGTCTTTATATATTAATGATAGATTAACGATTACAAATTAACCTCTTTTTTTATAGAAGAAATTGAAGTATTTTCTCAAAAGATTGCACTAATATACACAAAAAGAGATGGAAAGATAATAAATCACCTTTTCACCTCTCTTATTTCTTACAATCTGATAAGTTGCCCGGCTATTTTACTTTCTTTACAACCCGTGCCGGATTGCCCACCGCAACACTATCAGCCGGTATATCTTTAGTTACTACACTCCCTGCTCCAATGATACAACGATCTCCAATCGTCACTCCGGGACAGATAACAGCGCCACCACCAATCCAGCAATCTTTACCGATCGTGACCGGATAAGCATATTCTTTCGGTTCACGCCGTTCTATATAATCCACCGGATGATGAGGGGTATAAATCTGCACACAAGGGCCCACCAATGTATGGGCTCCGATCGTTATATATCCACCATCCAGAAAAGTACAGTTAGCATTGACAAATACATATTCGCCTAGCCGGATACCATCACCGTGATCACAGTGAAAAGGCGGGCAAATAACAGATGTAACAGGGATATCCGGTATCAGTTCCTCGAGCAAGGGACGATATTCCTCGTCATAAGTACTCAACCCACGCATACGGGCCAATAACTTTTTAGCTTTCTCAAAACGTACCTGCATTTCCGGCACAGACATATCAGCCAGTTGCCCATTACGCATTTTGTCTACTTCACTCATCTTATTTTGTTGCTCCATTAGTGAATATTAAAGATAACTATTTATCAGACATAAATCACAAAAAATCCTTTTTTATCATTTTCATTAGATATAGTAACTACTCAGGTATAAAGTCATATTGATACTTCTCACTGTTCAAGAACAGCAA
>OGZT01001241.1_pt1 | contig 18331 bp, 17 predicted proteins | sample 1576891 | NCBI WGS metagenome assembly OGZT01 (sample SAMEA3541521, study PRJEB24748) | human gut metagenome | biome: human gut; feature: human-associated habitat; material: faeces | place: China | collected 2012 | reverse complement strand
CACTATACTTACATGATAGATAATATATTATTTTCTCAAAAAAGTCAATATTTTAAATTTAAATAATATCCTCTAAAATTAATAAATAAATAGGTATTCGCAAAAGTATATAAATGCGAACATTTCAAAAGTTGTTTTAACTTTAGAATTTTGTAATAACTGAAGTATTGGATTTTAAAAATTGTATCAAATTGAATTTTTTAATATTAATTTTAAAATATACAGGGGGAAGTTATGACAGAAGGAGAGTTTATAAGATTCTACAAGAAGAGAAACAAAATTAAAAGTCATAGAGAAGTAAGAGAAAAAATAGAATTATTTTGGAATGTACTGTTGAAAGCACTGGAAGAAGATAAAAAAGTAACATTTAAAGAATGGGGAACATTTGAAAAAAAAGAAATGAAACCTAGAAAAGTGTTAGTGCCAATGTGGGAAAAAGCAACTTATACAGAACCAAGGGAAGCAATTAAGTTTAGAGCAGGGAAAGGACTTATGAAAATAGCTAATAGTGATGCAGATGAATAAAAGAAAAATGGCGAAATTATATGTAAAAATAAGTCCAGAGAAATTGTCAATAACTGATGCAATAGAAGAGATAACTGAAGTTCTTGAAACGATAAAGGAAGCAATAGCCCTAGATGGAGAGGTAAGATTTCTAAAAAGAGGAGCATTTGAAATACTCACAAGACAGCCAAGAGTAGTATCTAATCCTGTGACAAGAGAAAGGATGACAGTATATCCAAAAAAAACAGTGAGGTTCAGAGTGTCAAAGAGAATGAAATAATTCTGTAAAGGCTGGCTATTTTTAACCAGCCTTTATTTAAATAATATTTTAGTTAAAATCAAAAGAAAAATACAGAAAATAGAAACAAGTTTAAAACAGATAAAAAAATAAAAAACATTTTTAAGGTTCACTTATTTAGAGTTATATCAAATTTTAAGGTGGGGGAAAGATGATAGAGAAAATATTAAAATCAGTAAAAAGCAGCAACAAAAAAAGAGGAAGAAATATAACAATAGGGGCAGTAGTAGGAATGCTATTGTCATGTACAACTGTATTGGGAGCAAAAGTAACAGAACATATAGGGTTGGAAATAAAGAAAAATGGAAATGATATGGAATTTACAGCTAATTCAGGAATGAATACAACTAACACTTCTAAAAACGAAGAGGAAAATGAGTACTTAAAGTACAATACATTTAAAGATGGAATATATACAAATATTATGGAAATAGAGGGAAGTGTTCTTTCAGGTTCATTTGCTGCATATGGAATGAAAATATCTTCACTGACAGATAAATTTACTCTTATAAATCAAAATATAATAATTGCTAAGATGTCTAAAACAATAGATCGAAGTGCAACAGGAATAGAGCTATCAAACATACCCTCAGAGACAGATTTTACTATAGAAAATAATGGAATTATTTCTGCTGAAGCAGGTACTCATGCATCAGGAATACAAATAGGTACAGACTATGGAGCAAGCGAAGGGGAAATAAAAACTACTATAAAGAATAATGGCTATATTTCTGCTAATATAACTGATGATAATTCAACTTCTGGAAGAACAATCGGAATATACAATGGTGGTAAAGAATTTGAATTAACTAACCATGGAATTATAAATGGAACAACATATGGAATGACAGAAAAAAGTACAAACCAAGATGTAATAGGAATAGAGGCTAGAGGAGATAAAGTTAATGTATTAAATACAGGAATGATTTATGCTCATTCTAATGCTCATATAATTCAAGAGACACTTGGACTGAAAACTTCAACAGAAAAAGGAAATACAATTATTGATAATAAAGGAAGCATTTTTGGAACGGGTAATGAAAGTACAGTTGGAACATTTGGGTTAAGAACACAATATTCCTTTAATTTAGAAAATGATGGATCTATTTATGCTGCACAAAAATTAATTAAAATAGAATCAAGTACAGGAGAATATAATCGTATAGCCTATGCATCAGGATTGGGAGTATACGTTACTGCTAGTGGTGGCACTCAAAAAGTATTAAATAACGGTTTAATATATGGAACTGCCAGTGGAGATTCTGTAACTTTAAATGGATATGGAATATGTATTCTTAACTCTTATGTTCTTTCAAATTTAGTAAATAAGGGAATTATTTTTGGAAGTAAATATGCAATTTATAATGAGAAGAAAAATGAGAGTACAGGAGAATTAACTTCAGGAACTAATTATGGATTGTTAGTAAGTGGGGGAGATAAAGTAGTAGCTGAAAATATTACTTTTGTTGGAAAAGATGATAGTAATGGAAAAGAAAAAAGTAGTGAGAAAAATGTAATTACAAATTATGGGTTGGTTTTCACAGTTGATGAAGATAGAGTGTATACAAGCAAAGATGAATATAAGAATAGCTTTGGGACAGAGGAAAAATTAACAGTAGAGGGAACAGAGTATACAGTTGCAAATGTAGGAGCAACATTAGCAGAGGACGGAAGTGGAAAGATAGAAAGTTATGATTCTTTTAAATTAGAATCTGGAGACAAACAATATGATAAATATATACTTAACGGAATAGAAAAAACTCTTGTAGTAAAAGGAACAGGAAATACTGCAAGCAGTTCAGTCATCAATGGATATGATGAAGCAGTGGAGATGGAAGCTAGCTCTGGTCTAACTCTTAAAGATACTAAAGTTAATTCTTATGGAACAGCTATAACTATGGCTGGAAATTCAGAACTTACTCTTGAAAATTCAATAGCTAATGGAGGAGCATTAGAAGAGTCGATAAAAGGTTCAAAAGAAGAGCTTCCTACAATAGAAATAAATGGAGATAGTAACAAATTTATTCTTAAAGAAAATTCAATAGTCAATGGAAACTATATGGATAAAAAATTAGAGAACATTTCTTCTGTACTGGAAGTAAAAGGAAATGATAATGAGGTAACTATTCATGGAGGCTCTGCTGTAAATGGAAAAATGGAAGCTTCAGGAGATAATAATACTCTTAATCTTTTTGGAAATTCAGAAAATATGAGAGCTAGTGGAAGTGGAACAGGAAAGATCAATGTACTTCATGATATATCTGGATTTGATGATATCAACTTAAAAGGAAATGTGACATTTTTTGATGAAATGTCAATATCAGGAATAAGCAACATGACAATAGGAGAAAATAGTACTCTAAATATAAGATTAACAAATACTTTTTCAGGAGCTCAAAGTGATGCTGAGTATGATACTGATGGGAAGTTAATAACAAGACCAACTCATGCATTAGAAAATAATGGAGAAAAATTAACAATAACAGGAGAAGGAAGTGATCCTAATACAACAGGAACAATAAACTTTGTAACAAACAATATTGGACACCGTATCAAGTTAAAAATGGAAAATATCTATATAAATAATCTATATATCAGGGCTAGTTCAGCTATAGACAGTGCAAGATTTGAAGAAGGAGAAGAGCTTGTTTTAAGTGCAGGAACATCTTTAGGGGATTTACATTTGGATAAAATATACAACTCAGATGCATCAGGTAATCCAGACAATCCAAAACCAGAAAAACCATCTAAAAAGAGATATGATTCTTTAAATAATATAATATAAAGGAATATATAGCAGTAAAGGTGATAACTTAAATGCTTTAAGAGTGTTGATCGCTTCTGATGATTTAGGGAATAATTACGATGAAAATATGAGTGATGAGGGACAGCTTAGAAATCTTATGAGTTATTTAAATAGTGTCTATACAGAGACTCCATATTCTTTCTCTAGTGAACTATCAAGAAGATCAGTGGAAATGTTCAGAGATATCATAACAGAAAATGAGTTCAGACCAAATCTAAATAATTGGTTGATAATGGGTGGTTTAACTCACGCTGATGGTGGAACTAAAGATATATATTATGGAAGAAATTATCATGGATTTGATACAGGAACATCAGATACAGATGCAGATATGAAATTAACTGGAGCATATATGCTGGCTAAATATGGATATTCAGAAAATACTTCTCTTGGATTAACTCTTGGAGGAAATAAAAGTGAAGCTGAAATGTCTACATCTAAAGTAAAAGGAAACAGTGGATATCTTGGTGCATTTGCCGAAAACTACAGAGGAAACCTAACATTGAAAGCAGGAGCTGGAGTACAATACTCAGAATATGATGCTGACAGAAGAGTAATAAGTGGAGATAGCCATAGTGATAAATATTCTGATATGGCTTATGACATTTACTTAAACGGAAGATATTCCAATCCAATGGGAGATAATTTCTTCTTAGAACCATACGCAACTCTATCATATACATATGCAGACCAAGATGGAGCAGATGAAGGAAACAAAACTCTAGCTATTGAGACAGACTCAAAGTCATTTGACTATACAGTAGGAAAAGTGGGAGTAGACCTTAAAAAAGTTATTCCTCATGAAAAAGGTAAGAGTACTTTAACTGCTGGTATAAGCTATACTAAAATACTTGATGGAGCAGATGAGGAATATATCACTGGAAGATTTAAAGGTTCAACAACAGATTTCGATATTCTAGTTGCTCATAAAAATGAACACAGTATAGGGCTAAATGCTAAATATGCTCTTGAATTAGAAAACGGAATAATCTTTGATGTAAAAGGAACTTATTCTATTGAAAGAGATTCTCATAATCAATCTGGTAAAAATAGAACTAAAGGTGAATGGATAATCGGAACAGGGTTAGGATACAAGTTTTAATTGATTTATAAAGTTTAAAAAGCAGTAAAATTTGAAGTATTAAAAATAAAAGAATAAAATTAAATATTTTTAGCTGTACTTTGAATATCTTATGAAAGATTATTATTTAAGTACAGCTATTTTTATTTTATGATACTAATATTTGTAAAAAATAAAAAAATTAAATATTGTTAGAAGTTCTAAAACTTTTTTTACAAAAAAACATATCGACATATTTAGATGTATGAATGTATAATAAGTTTATAATATATCGATAAAAATAGATTTGAGGTGAGAAAATGGAAAAAAAATATGAAGAAATGGCAAAAATCTTTAAAGCTTTGAGTGATCCTAATAGAATCTTTATTTTAGAAATGCTGAAGTCAGGGGAAAAATGTGCTTGTAAAATTTTAGAAGAGCTCCATATAGGACAGTCTACTTTATCACATCACATGAAAATATTATCTGACAGTGGGATTATTAAATGTAGAAAAGATGGTAAATGGAGTTATTATTCTTTTGATGAAAATGGGAGCAAAGAATTAAAAGAAATATTAAATAATATACTGGATTTTAGTTCTGCCACTTTAAAAGGAGAGGAAAATTCATGTCAATAATTGTCAGTTTGTGGGACTTCTTTGAAAATCAATTTTTAAAAATGTTATGGTTAGATAATTTAGTAAAAAAGGGTCTTGTTAATATTGGAATTAATGCTGATAGTAAAGTAGGAGGGAGCATTCAATTTTTTATATATGATACAATAAAAATAATTGTGCTTTTATCTATACTTATTTTTGTTATTTCATATATTCAAAGCTTTTTTCCACCAGAAAGAACAAAAAAAATACTTGGGAATTTTAAAGGAATAAAGGCTAATATTTTAAGTGCTTTACTTGGAACTGTAACTCCTTTTTGCAGCTGTTCATCAATACCTATATTTATAGGTTTTACAAATTCTGGACTTCCTGTAGGAGTAACTTTTTCTTTCTTAATATCTTCTCCTTTAGTTGATTTAGGTTCATTTATTTTATTGATAAGTGTTTTTGGACTGCCAATAGCGGCTATCTATGTGATTGTAGGCTTAGTTCTAGCTGTAATAGGAGGAAGCATTTTAGATAAAATGGGAATGGAAAAATATGTTGTAAAATTTACAAAACCTGTTGGAAATATAGATATAGATTCTCCAGAACTTACAACTAAAGAAAGGGTTATATATGCATATGAACAAGTAAAAGAAACTGTGAAAAAAGTTTTTTGGTATGTTATTGTTGGAGTTGGAATAGGGGCTTTAATTCATAACTGGATTCCTGCTGAAATTATTCAAAAGATATTGGGAACAAATAACCTTTTTTCAGTTTTAATAGCGACTATTATTGGAATTCCTATGTATGCTGATATATTTGGAACTATCCCTATTGCAGAAGCTTTATTTGCCAAAGGAGTTGGAGTTGGAACAATTCTGTCATTTATGATGGGGGTTACAGCTTTAAGTTTACCATCTATAATAATGCTAAAAAAGGTAGTACAAAATAAATTACTTATAAATTTTGTTGGAATAGTTGCTGTTGGAATAATTATAATAGGATATGCTTTTAATGCTTTTAGCTACTTATTTATTTAAAAATAAAAAATATATTTAAGGGAGTGAATAAAATGGGAATATTTAACAAAATTTTTAAAAGTAATTGCAGTTGTGGTAGTTGTAATGAAAAAGAAGCTTCAGAAGAAAGTGTAATAAAAAAAGAAGGAATTATGAATATAAAAATTTTAGGTACTGGTTGTAAAAATTGTACTAACTTAATTGATAATGTAAAAAAAGCTCTTCTTAATTTAAATATTGAAGCTAATATTGAAAAAGTAACAGGCATGGCAGAAATTTCAAGTTATGGGATAATGTCTACACCAGGATTAGTTATAGATGAAAAAGTAGTTTCTTATGGAAAAGTGCTGAAACCAGAAGAAATTGAAAAAATAATTGAGAAATTATAAAGAGAGGCTATAAAATGACAAAGAAAAAAGTAGCTTTTATATGTGTTCATAATTCTTGTAGAAGTCAAATAGCTGAGGCTTTTGGAAAATATTACGCTGATAATATTTTTGAAAGTTACAGTGCAGGAACTGAAGTAAAAACTCAAATTAATCAAGATGCTGTACGGCTTATGAAAAAAAATTATGAAATAGATATGGAAAAAACTCAAAAACCAAAGTTGTTAGCGGATATTCCAAAAGTTGACATTATAATAACTATGGGATGTAATGTTGAATGTCCATTTTTACCTTGTGAGCATAGAGAAGATTGGGGATTGGAAGACCCTACTGGGAAATCAGATGAGGAATTTATAAAGGTAATTGAAATTATAAGAAAGAAAATTATAGAATTAAGAGATAATTTAAATTTTAATGAAAATCAATGACTGGATTTATAGATAATATTATAATAAATATCTTATTACATGAAAAGAACGAAAAATCAACTTAATAGAAATATCAAAAGTGAAGAAATTATAAAGTAAAAGCTATCTACTAACAATGTAGGTAGTTTTTTTTAAAAGTAAATAAAATTATTCTTGACTTAGAGTTAACTCCATGTGATTTACTTTAGAAAAGGTAAGTATTAACAAGGAGGATATACATTGGAAAAATATTTATTTAAAAACAGGGATTTAGTTAAATTATTTATCCCTCTTATAATAGAACAATTTCTGGAATATTTAGTGGGTCTTATAGACTCAATCATGGTAGCCCATGTAGGAGAAGCAGCAGTTTCTGGAGTTTCACTTGTAGATTTTGTTATGCAGCTTCTCATAAGTATCTTTGCAGCATTAGCTACGGGAGGTGCTGTTATAGCTGGACAGTATCTTGGGAAAAAACAACAGGATGATGCTAATGAAACTGCCAATCAATTAATCTGGTTTACAGGAATAATATCAATTGTAGTTATGCTTGGAATATATATTTTTAAATCTTTGATATTACATGGCTTGTTTGGACAGATCAGTGAAGATGTATATAGAAATGCAAATATATATCTTCTCATTGTCGCAGCTTCTATTCCATTTTTAGCTGTATACAGTTCAGGAGCAGCAGCTTTTAGAACTATGGGAAATTCAAAGCTTCCAATGAAAGTAATGATGGCTATGAATATGCTCAATCTGACAGGAAATGCAGTTTTGGTGTATGGATTTAAAATGGGAACAGCAGGGGTTGCTATCCCTACACTGGTTTCTCGTATTGGAGCAGCTGTTATTATTTTAGCTATACTTTTAGAAAAAACATATCCACTGCACCTGAAAAAAACATTTCAGTATAGGCTTAATAAAAATATAGTGAAGCAGATACTTGGAATTGGAATACCATATGGACTTGAAAATGGAATGTTTTATCTGGGAAGGTTGGTAATATTAAGTCTTATCTCAACCTTTGGAACAGCAGCTATTGCAGCTAATTCTGTTTCAGGAACAATAGTTATGTTTGAAGTATTACCAGGTATGGCAATAGGGCTTGGATTGACAGTTATTATATCCAGATGTGTAGGAATGGGAGATTTTGAACAGGCAAGATATTACACTAAAAAAATTATGAAGATAATCTATGTAACATTTATACTTACTTCTATAGGAGTCCTTGCTCTTCTTCCAACAATATTAAATATTTATGGATTGTCGCCAGAAGCAACAGAATGGACATATAAACTGGTATGGGCTCATGCTGTAATGCTTGTAATATGGCCTCTTGGTTATACTCTTCCAGTTACATTCCGTGCAGCTGGAGATGCCAGATTTCCAATGCTGATAAGTGTTGCTTCAATGATTTTCTGTAGAATAATATTAGCATTTGTATTTAGTTTATATTTTGAAATGGGAATGTTGGGAACATGGGCAGCAATGTTTGTTGACTGGATAGTGAAGGCAATAATATTTGTATGGAGATATTTAAGTGGCAGATGGACAAAGTTTCACGCAGTTCAGTAATTAATTAAAATAAATAAAAAGGAGGAAATATATGACTATAACAGAAGTTAGCAAGCAATTTGATTTGACTCCAGATACACTGAGGTATTACGAAAGAATTGGACTGATACCTCCAGTATCTAGAAATAAAAGTGGAGTAAGAGATTATGATGAAAATTCATGTCGTTGGATTCAGTTGATGAAATGTTTGAGAAAAGCAGGAGTCCAGATTGAAGCATTGATTGAATATGTTGCTTTATTTCAAAAAGGTGATGAAACAGTAGATGCCAGAAAGGGGATTCTTATAGAGCAGAGAAACCAGCTCTTAGATAAACTGGAAGATATAAAGGAAACAATAAAGATTTTAAATAGAAAAATAGATAGATATGAAGACGGCCTTATGACTATAGAAAAAGGGTTGAAATAGCAAAAAAGTTTTTAAATTTTTGTACAAGTTTTTACTTGTGCAGTATTAACCAATATACTGTTTTACTTTTATTGATTAAAAACCTATAATCTGAAATATATGTGGAATAGAAAGAATATTTCAAATAAATTTTGTAGGGGGAAATCAATGTTTCAATTAGCAGAAGGAGCAAGTTTTTTATCATTTTTCTTTTTAGGAGCAGCCTGTTTTTGTGCAGCATTTGTTGATGCAATCGCTGGAGGAGGAGGGCTTATAAGTTTACCAGCTTTTCTGGCTTCTGGACTTCCAGCACATATAGCTCTGGGAAGCAACAAGGTTGCAGCCTGCTGTTCTGCAATGGCAAGCAGTGCCAAGTTTGCTCAGTCAGGAAAAGTTAATTGGACTTTGGTAAAAAAATTAGCTGGATTTTCTTTTATAGGAGCAGTTTTAGGAGTAAAAACAGTAGTTATGATTGATTCTAAATATCTTTATCCAATAGCTATAGTGCTTTTGATGATTGTACTATTATATTCTTTGTACAACAAGAATTTAGGGGAAGAGAACAGATTTGAGGGGTTAAATACAGAAAATGTAAAATGGGGAATTATCATGGCATTCTCTTTAGGATTTTATGATGGTTTCTTTGGACCAGGTGCTGGATCATTTTTAATTTTTGCTATAATCAGAATATTTAAGATGGATTTTACCAATGCCAGTGGGAATGCTAAAATATTAAATTTAGCAAGTAATGTAGCCAGTGTAATAATGTTTGTGGCTATGGGAAAAGTAAATTTTCTATATTCAGTTGTTATGGCACTCATCATGGTAGTAGGAGCTACACTGGGAGCCAGAATGGCTGTAACTAAAGGAAGTGAATTTATAAAACCAGTATTTTTGACAGTGACAACAATAGTTCTTTCTAAAATGGTGGCTGAATCTGTATTTAATATAGATGTAGTCGGGTTTGGAAAAAATATAATGCTTTCATTGGCTCAGATATAAAAAGAAGATGGTGATTCAAAAATCTAAAGTAAATTTTAGAAATTTGACAGCCATCTTTTTGTTTTATAATTATTTATATAGATTTACCCATATTTGCAGAACAGATACAACTATAATACCTGCAATGAAGAATAGAGCAGCACTTCTATGTCTAGATGAAAGAAGCATATTAATAAGTTTTGCTATTACTACCAGTCCTATCAATACCCCTAAAGAAAATACAGTAAGAGGGATAATGTGGAGATTTTGTATTATCTCATTTATAGAACCATAACTTGCGATATGTACTGCACCATCAAAGAATTTGCTTACGAATCCAAGTATATTGTAATACTCTCCCAGCATCAACAGAAGCAGAGAACCAGATATTCCAGGAATTATCATAGCCCCAGCAGCTAATGCACCACAGAAGAAAAGCTTTATACAGTAAGAAACAGTTATCACTTGTACAAGTGTTTTTGGATCAGCGTCACTTCCAAAATGGTAATCCAAAAATACAAATACCAAGGTAATAGCAGCTCCAATGATAAAAGATGTTATATTTCCTCTGTCTTTTTTATTCTCACCTTTTACTATAAAAGGTATAGAAGGAAGTATAAGGATACTGAAAAAGGCAGCTGTACTTCTTGGATAGTTAGTAAAAGAAAACTCTATTATCTTAGCAAAAAGTATTATCCCTACAAGCATTCCAGAACATATTTGAAGTAAAAATTTTCCATACTCTATCTTCTTTTTAAAAGGAACAGTAAGAAAATTTCCAATAGCTTCTGTGAGCTTATCATAAACTCCCATTATAACGGCTAATGTACCACCAGAAACTCCAGGCATGATATTTGCCACACCAATTATTATCCCTTTAAAAAAAAGTTTGAACATATTTTGAACCCTCCTGATGTCAATGATATATTATTATATCATAGTACTGTAGAAAAATTAAATTTTAGTAAAAATTTTCCTAAAAGGAGGCTATTTTTCTATTGAATCAAATCCATTTATTACTAGATTGATTTCACCAGTAAGGGGATCCATAATCAGACCATGAACAGCTACATCTTTTGGAACAAGAGGGTGATTTCTAACTACAGAAACACTTCTTTCTACAGACTCTTCTACACAGTCAAATCCGTGCATCCAATCTTTTACATTTATACCAGAATAGAAAAGTGTATTCAGAGTATTCATATCAATTCCTTTTGATTCCATTTTTTCAACTATTTTATCAGCATTAAGGTTGCTCACACCACAGTCATAATGCCCTACTATAAAGACTTCTTTGATATTAAACTCATAAATGCAGATAAGAATACTTCTCATGGCACTTCCAAAAGGATGCACTACAAGCCCTCCAGCATTTTTAATTATTTTTGCATCACCATTTTTAAGGTTCATAGCTTTTGGCAGCAGTTCTGTAAGCCTTGTATCCATACAAGAAACTATTACTATTCTTTTTTCAGGATATTTAGTAGTCTGATATTTTTCATATTCTTTAGTTTCTACAAATTCTTTGTTAAAAGTTAATATTTTTTCTAAATTATTTTTAATTTCCATAACACCATTCCTCTATATAGTTTTTAAAACTAAATTTGAAATAAATTTTTATTTAAGGAATATTTTACTCCTATTGCAACTCTAAGTCAATCTATTTATATAGAAAATATTTGTTAAAAAGACTATATAATTGTGAAGAAATATAGAAAAATATACACTGACAGCAGATAAAAAATAATTATCAGAGAAAAAATAAAGAAAAATATATTTCCAGTAAATAAACAAAAAGTTAACTAACAGAAAGAAAAATATATATAAAAAAACTTCTCCAGTATCAGAGAGATTTCCGATATGAGAGAAGTTTAAAGTAAAAAAATTATCTCAGAGTTTTTATATTGTATTTTTCTCTTATAAATCTGGTAAAGTTATCTATTGTAGGATGATAACTGGAATTTTTCCCTGATATAAGGTAAATAGTACGTTCAGATAAAGGAAGGAGAGGAATACTTATTAATTTAGTATTCTTATTTTCACTCCCTTTAAGTTCTTTTTTTGCTGTCATTTCACTGCAAAATGTTATTCCAAAATCTCTGGATACTAGATTAAAAATAGTTTCCATTTGAGTACAGCTGCATGAAACTTGATATGGAATTTGATGTAATTTTAAATAATTTAATATTATATTGGGAAATTGAAAATTATCATTAGAAAAAATTAGTTTTTCATTGGCAAGATCTTTCAATTCAATACTTTTATTGCCAGCAAGTCTATGTTTTTCACCAACTACTGCTACAATTCTATCTTTTTGTAATTTTATTATATTTAATTCAGTTTTTAATTTTTCTAAAGATGCTTCTGTAAGTATAGTAAAAGCCACATCTAATTCTTTTTTTAAAATAGAATTAACTAGGGAAGAACTCCCACTTTCTTTTATTATCATATCAATTTTTGGAAATTTTTCTTTAAATTCATAGAGATAATCAGGGAGCTGCAATGCAGAAAAAATAGGTAAAATTCCAATATTAATGCTTCCTTTGTTCATAGAAGCATACTCTCCCATAAGCTGTTCTAATTTTCCAAAACTATTGAGGATAGGAAGTGATGATTCAACAAAGGCTCTTCCAGCTTCTGTTAGTTCTACTCTATGTCTTTTTCTTTCAAAGAGTTTTATATTTAGCTCATTTTCTAATTTTATAATTTGATTAGATAAAGATGGCTGAGATATACATAATTCCTCTGCTGCTTTAGTTATGTTTCCATGTTTTGCTGTAGCTGTAACATACATTAATTGAGTTCTCTCCATAAACACACTTCCTTTCGTAAATAAGATAATATATATTCTATTATTACATTTTTATCATTTTATTGTCAATTTAAATATAGCTTTTAGCTATCAACTTTATAGTTTTTTTGATTTTTACAAATAATAATTCTCTTGGTATAATCCAATTACAAGATAAAACTACATATAAAAGGAGTATGGAATGGAAAGAAAACTAAAATATGATGTTGTAGTTATTGGTGGAGGGGCAGCAGGAATATCAGCAGCAATAGGTGCTAAAAAGAGAGGGCAGTCTGTTGTGCTGATAGAAAGAAGCAGCTGCTTAGGGGGACAGGCAACTAATGCAAATGTTGCTTCTTATTGTGGATTTTTTACTCATGGAGCAGAACCAAAACAAATAATTGGTGGAGTAGGACAGATGGTATTAGATAAGTTAGCTGTCATGGGAAAATACAATGGATATCGCCTTTCAACAGTGGGAAATGCTATTGTTCCATTAGATTCAGAAGCATTAAAATTTGTTTTGGATGAATTAATAATAGAAAATGATATTTCAGTTTTACTATACTGCAATCTGATAAAAGCAGAAGTGGAAGATTCAAAAATAGTAATGGTAGAATGTGTTGATGATGTTGGAAGTATTTTCATTGAAGGAAAAACTTTTGTAGATGCCAGTGGAGATGGAAATTTAGCTCATTTATCTGGAGCTGAAATCATATTTGGTAATCCTGGAGGAATTACTCAAATGTCTACAAATATTATGAGAATAGGAAATTTTGATATAGGGTTAAAACTTTCTCCAGATGTAATAGAAAAAGCTGTTCAAGCTGCTAAAAAAGATGGATTTAAAAATCTCAGCAAAGATACAGGAATAATTTTCAAAGTAGATCAATATGGATACGCTATTTTGCCAAGTGTACAGATAGATTCTTTAGATTGTGCTGTATTGACTGCCTGTGAGATGAATACAAGAAGACAGGCACAGGAATATATACAAGCTTTTCGTAAATATATACCTGGAATGGAAAACTGTATATTGGTATCAACAGGGCCTAAACTGGGAATAAGAGAAACTAGGCATATTGTTGGAAAATATACACTTTCTTTAGATGAAGTTCTTAATGCAGTGAAAAATGAAAGAGGAATAGCAAGAGGGGCATGGCCATGTGAGAATCATCAAAAGCTTGATAAAATGGCTGAATATTTATGGGTGAAGGAAAATGATTACTATGATATTCCAATAGACATATTAATGTCTAAAAATATTAAAAATCTATGGAGTGCAGGAAGAACTGTAAGTGCTGATTCTATGGCATTTGCATCAGTACGTGTGATGGGAATAAGTTTTGGAACAGGACATGCTGCTGGGGTAGGAGCAGCATATATGGCAGAATATGGAGATATAGACATCAATTCTATAAAGTCAGAATTAAAAAAACAAGGGGCTATATTATAACAAGGGGGATATATGAATCAAAATTCTAAAAGAAATTTTTACATAATGATATCATTTGCATTAATTATTTTTGGACGATTTCTGCCGCTTCCTGAAGGAATGAAACCTGCTGGAATGACTGTAACAGGAATATTTGCAGGAAGTCTTCTATTATGGCTGACAGTAGCTATAGACTGGCCAAGTCTTCTTTGTATAGCTGCTATAGGAATGATTCCCGGAATTGGATTTAAAGGTGTATTTCTCAGTTCCTTTGGAAATGAAACTTTTGCTTTCCTAATGTGTACTTTTATGTGTACCTATGTTTTATCAGAGACTCCTTTTTTAAAAAGATGTGCTCTCTATTTTATTACAAGTCCAATGGCGAAAAAAGGACCTTGGATGTTTATAATTTCTTTTCTTACAGCTATCATATGTATAGGATGTTTTGTTTCACCAACAGTACTTTTTGTTGTCTTCCTTCCTATACTGGAAAAAATTAATGAAATATTGGGATTAAAAAAAGGCGATAAAATAGGAAATATGTTAATGATCGGATTGACATTTGCTGTGTCTGTATCAGCTGGAATGACTCCAATAGCTCATGTATTCAGTATTATGGCTATGGGATTTTATACTACAGCTACAGGGCTTACTATTGGGTATGCACAATATATGGCTTTTGCTATACCAGTTGGAATTATATGTATTGTTCTTCTTTTACTGATGTTTAGATTTATTATGAATCCTGATATGTCACAGATAAAAAATATAGATATTTCTTTTTTAAAAAATGAATTGAAGCCTATGGAAAAGAAAGAAAAAACTATTCTTGCTGTATTTTGTTTAGTAGTAGCTCTATGGGTTCTTCCTAGCTTATTAAAAGAAATTTTTCCAGCAGTTACACAAATAAGCCGTATGGGAACTGCAATGCCTCCTATGCTTGGAATAATTCTTTACTCAATTATTTCATTTGATGGAAAGCCTTTATTAAATTTTGCTGAAGGAATGAAAAAAGGGGTGCAGTGGTCAAGTATAATAATGGCTGCTGGAACTCTTGCCATAGGGAGTGCTATGACTAATGGAAATGTAGGACTGGCTGACTATTTAATAAATGTATTGAGTCCAATTTTAAAAGATATTAATCCTATGCTTCTTGTGGTAGCATTCACAGCATGGGCATGTATTCAAACTAATTTTTCTTCAAATATGGTAACAGTAACAGTAGTAACTACTGTAGCTATTCCACTGGTACAGGCAACTAATGGAGCTATTTCATGTCCAGCAGTAGTGGCAATTATAGGAATGATGTCTGCTTATGCTTTTGCTACGCCGCCAGCTATGCCTCATGTTGCTATGGCTATTGGATCTGGATGGTCTGATACCAGCAGTGTAATGAAATATGGATTGATTTTTATGATGTTTTCCATTATTGTAACTGTGATTGTTGGATACCCAATAGCAGCTATGCTGATGTAAATAAATAATGAGAAGCCTTGATATTCTTGGCTTCTCATTATTTTTATTAAATGGTATATTTTAACTTGATTAATTCATTGATTATTAATACTTATAAACTCTAGGAATTCTTGGACTTAATACAGTTAAAAGTTCATATATGTTCATTCCAGTAAAATTTACAGCTTTAGTGATGTCATTGTATAGAAGAACTGTGTCTCCTTCTTTTACACTTCCATCTACTTCTATAAAGGTATTGTCCATAGTTACTTGAGCTATTTTAAATTCTTTGTTATTGATGATACATTTACTTTTTTCATTTCTTTTCAGAAAACCATCACCATAACCTATTTTGATTTTTGCAAGATATTTACATCCTTCAATATCCAGATCATCTTTTAATTCATATGCAACATATTTATTATCTTCAATATCTCTCACTCCTGCTATCTGTCCTTCAAGAGAGAATACTTGTCTAAGATTAGGATCAAAATATCCAACTTCCTGCAATCCGTATGTCAGCATACCTACTCTCATATGAGTAGCTATTTCACAATCATAATTCATAACAGCAGCACTGTTTTGAAGATGAATCATTTCAAATTTATCTTTTCCAATAGAATTTACAAGGTCAGTAAATAAAGTTATTAATTCCAGTCCATCTTCATAATTTACAGCAAAAAGATGAGAGAAAATACCTTTGTATTTTAAGTTGTTTTCAGTTGTAAATTTTCCTAACTCAGGAATTTCAGAAATAGCTATACCGTTTCTTCCAAAGCCAAGGTCTATTTTAAGCTGCATTCTGTTTGAAGGAATACCAGCTTTTATAAATTCTTTTAATTCAGCAAAATCATTGACTGCGATATCAATATTAGGATTGTTTTTAATTAGTTCTATGTCTCCTATACTTTCAAATACTAAAACTTTAAAGTCATCGCCTATATTCATTTTTAAAATATTTTCAGCTTCCATATAACGTGCTACTGCGACTTCTTTCTGTCCGCCAGCATAAAGAGCCTTTACAATTAACTCCACCCCATGTCCATAAGCATTAGCTTTAACAACAGGAAGGATATCCTTTCCTCTTAAATTTTTTAGATAATCTATGTTGTGTAATAGATTTTTTTGATCGATAACCATTTTAATTGAATTGATAACCATACAGCCCCCCTGATTTTTTTTGTTAATTACATTCTACACCATAAATCGGAAAAAAGACACCCCAAAATATTTAAGAGGAAAATTTTAAGAAAAAGATAAATTGTGTTATAATTAAAAAAAGAAACTTATCTTTAAAAAGGAATGGTTGAATGAAATGGATAAAATACATAAATTTTATAAAGAAAACTATAAAACCCTAACTAAGGGAGAAAAGAAAATAGCTGAATTTCTTGTAAAGAATCCTAAAAAGGTAATGGTCTTATCAGCATTGGAATTAGGAAAAGAGATAGGAGTAAGTGATGCATCTGTCTTGAGATTTTCCAAAATTATGGGATTTAATAAATTTAACGATTTTAAAAATTATATAGCACTGGAACTTAGTGAAACAAGCCCTGACGACAGAATAGTAAAAAACTGGGATAATTTTAATTCTAAGAATGATATAGCTAACAAAATAGTAAATGCTGATCTTGAAAATATAAAAGATTTTCTTCTCAATGTGGATTTCAATGAGGTAAATGAAGCAGTAGATGCAATAGCTGAAGCTAAAAAGATATACTTTTTGGGAATAGGATCAAGCAGAGCTATATCTCAATTTATGTTCTGGCATATAAAAAGGCTGGGATTTAATGCTGAATGTGTAAATGAAGGTGGACTTGGACTGTATGAATCCTTTTCCCATATAAAAAAAGGTGATGTTGTTATAATATTTGCATTTCCAAGATTTTTAAATGATGAAGTAAAAGCTGTAAAGCTGGCAAAAGAAAAAAAGGCGAAAATAATTACAATTACGAGCAATGTATTTTCAGAGATAAGCTTTTTAAGTAATATAGTTTTTAAAATTTCAGTAGAAAATAATGGTTTCTTTAATTCCTACATAGTGCCAATGGAGTTATGCAATATAATTCTTACAGCACTTTTTGAGAAAAACAAAACAAGTATATATGCTGAATTAAAAGAGAACAGCCTTGTAAAAGATTTTTTATTTACATCAGAGAACTAATAATACATAAAGATGAGTATTGAAAATATCTTAAAAATTAATAAATGTAATATACGCTTTACTAAAACCATTTGTTAAATTATAAGAAAATTTTTTATTCATCTTTTTTTATTTTTTGAAAATGTAATAGATACATACTTTTAGTATTATTTTGAAATAAATTGAGAAAAAAACTTGATTTTTTCTGTTGACTAAGCTACAAAAAAGTTGTATCTTGTAGTAGTAACTACAAGCAAATGAGGAGGTAATGAAATGAAAAAGCCTATAATTGGGATAACTTCAGCATATAAGAAGGAAGAAGGACTAAGAAATTATCATAGAACAACAGTGAGTATAGATTATACAAAAGAGGTAGTAGCAGGAGGGGGAATACCTTTAGTCATTCCTGTAACTGATGATATAGAAGTAATAAAAGCTCAATTAGAATTGGTAGATGGATTACTTCTATCAGGAGGAGCAG
>OGZT01001239.1_pt1 | contig 18360 bp, 12 predicted proteins | sample 1576891 | NCBI WGS metagenome assembly OGZT01 (sample SAMEA3541521, study PRJEB24748) | human gut metagenome | biome: human gut; feature: human-associated habitat; material: faeces | place: China | collected 2012 | reverse complement strand
CCAGAAAACACTGGATAGACGCAGGTCGTTATTTACTGAATGGAGCATTTAGCTATGTTCATTCGTTAGATGATCCTATGATCTTTCCGAAACAGCCCGGTGTCAGTTATCCCCGCAGAGAAGATCAGGTTCCCACCGAAAAGCTCGAAGGGTTGTGCCGTACATTATTTATAGCGGCTCCTCTACTTAAAGAAAACCCTGAACTGGAATTGAACGGAATCAAAGTCGGAGATTATTATCGCCATCAGCTTCTGAAATTAATAGATCCGAAAAGCGACACATATATAAAACACCGTGCGCCGAATGGCGGGCCTCATCAGAATCTGGTCGAATTCGGAGCTTTATCGATATCCTTGTTCACAATCCCCGATATCCTATGGAATCCATTGACAAAAGAACAGAAAGACGAATTGGCCGCAACCATGCTAAGTTATGGAGACGGTCCTACAGTTCCTTCGAACTGGAAATTCTTCAACATCTTTGTTCTGAGTTTCTTTAAAGCTCAAGGTTATACAGTCAACGAAAAACTATTGGTTGAATACCTTGATAAGTCCCTTGAACATTACCGCGGAGACGGATGGTACAACGATAATCCGGCATTCGACTATTACAGCATGTGGGCATTCCAGATGTATGGTCCTGTATGGTCTCATGTTTTCGGAGAGAAGTATTATCCTGAATATGCAAAAAAATTCGAAGCAAACTTCAGGGATATGGCAAGCAATTATCCATATATGTTTAATGAAGACGGCAAGATGATTATGTGGGGACGAAGCATTGCTTATCGCTTTGGATCGATAGTACCTTTTCCTTTAACAGGATTCCTTAATGATCCGAATATCAATTACGGATGGCTGCGAAGGATTGCATCAAGCACGTTGCTTCAATTTCTGCAGCATCCCGATTTTCTGAAGGACAATGTACCTACTCTCGGATTTTATGGAGCCTTCGAACCCGCAGTACAAGGATATAGCTGTAGAGGCAGTGCTTACTGGTGCGGTAAGGCTTTTCTTGGCTTGCTGCTTCCTGCAGATAATATTTTCTGGACAGCAACGGAAGATAAAGGTCCATGGGGAAGCGAACTCACGAAAGGTAATGTGTATAATAAGTTTCAATCCGGATCTGATATTCTTATAACCGACTACCCCAATAGCGGAGCTTCCGAAATACGGGCATGGTGTAACGTTCCTTATATCCCGGCTTGGGAAAAATTCAGGGCAAGCGAAAATTACAATAAGTTAGCCTATAACAGCGAATTTCCATGGATGGCAGACAGTTTAGCTAATGGAGTATCGATGAATTATGCGACCAAAAACAAAGATAATGTCTGGGAAGTCCTGAGAATGTATACATTCTCGAAATATGACAATGGTATCTACTACCGTAATGCTGTTCTGGAAACCAATCAGGATATAAAATATCATCTGGCAGATATTCCTCTTCCCAATGGAATTCTGCGAGTAGATAAAATAAGCAGCCCTGTATCTACTGATATTCGTCTGGGACATTATTCCCTTCCTCAATTGGGGAACCCAATAAAAGAGCAAATCTTTGATATTAATGGCAATAAAGCATATATAATCAATAATGAGAAATACAGTCAGGCTATGATCTCATTGTCAGGCTGGTCTGGTCTCGAATTTATAAAAGGGGAAGGTGTTCATCCCGAAAGCGACTACTGTACTGTAATTAACAGCACAGACAGACTACCGCAAGGAGATAAAATTTACATTACATTACAGCTCTGGAAAAAGGGAAATAAAGATTTTACAAAAGAAGAACTATCTCCCGTGAAAAATTTACATATCAGTAATGATAGAAACACTGTAGAGCTTATACTAAATAACGGTACAACAAAAACAATCAGATATAACTAAAATCAGGATCTTTAGTATATTTACATATCTTTTATCTAACCTATTAAAACTAATATGTAATATGAAAAAACATTTGCTATACATTTTGTATATTAGCTTGATTTTTAGCATTCAGGCTCAAAATTTCACTTGGATCAGTAGTAAGGAAACAGATTATTGGCTACAGCGAAGCATACAATTACAAAGTAAAACTAAAACAAATCCTGATATAGAAGTAGTCAATGATCAGGATGGTATTCTTATATTCAAAGCTTGGGGTACCTGCTTTAACGAACTCGGCTGGGACGCTTTGAACATACTCGGAAAAGAAGAAAAGGAAACCATAATCAAACAACTTTTCTCTCCTGAGGGAGACCTCAAATTTACAATGGGAAGATTTTCAATGAATGCAAATGATTATGCCCGAGACTGGTATAGCTGTGATGAAGTTACGGGAGATTTTCACCTGAAATACTTTAATATAGACAGGGACAAAATCACTCTTATCCCCTTTATTAAATTAGCTCAGCAATACAATCCGAATATAACATTTTGGATATCCCCATGGTCACCTCCATCATGGATGAAAGTAAACCAATACTATTCGGTTCGCAGCAGTGAGAAGTATAATAAGATGTCACCGCTATCAGATATTATTCTTTTTGAAGATAATAAAGATATAAACAATGATGTTTTTCCTAAACAACTCACTGTAAACGATTACTTTATACAAGAACCTCGTTATTTACAAGCCTATGCTGATTATTTCTGCAAATTTATCACAGCATACAAGCATGAAGGTATTCCCATTAGTATGGTGATGTATCAAAACGAGGCATATAGTTACACTAATTATCCGGGTTGTGCATGGACTCCCGAAGGTACAATACGTTTCAATACCGAATATTTAGCCCCAACACTAGAGAAACAGCATCCTGAAGTTTCTCTTTTCTTAGGAACAATCAATACCAACCGGCTTGAGCTTATCGATCAGATACTTTCCGATCCCCGAATGCCACATTCCATAAAAGGAATTGGTTTTCAATGGGAAGGCCGTCAGATATTACCTCACATCCGAAAAAAATACCCTCAGTATAAATATGTACAGACCGAAAGTGAATGTGGATGGGGCAGTTTTGATTGGAAAGCAGCTGAACACACCTTCAATATTATGAATGACTATCTTAGCAATGGATGTGAAGAATACACATTCTGGAATGCTATTTTAAGTGACGATGGAGAAAATGGATGGGGTTGGAAGCAAAATTCGCTTATACGAATAGATTCTAAGAAAAAATCTGTAACATATACTCCTGAGTACTATGCTGTAAAACATTACGCACATTTCATTTCGCCCGGGTCAAAACTTTTATCATATAAGAATGCTGGAAGCGAGAATAAACCAATACTGGTATTTCGTGGTGTAAAAGGAGAGTATATAATTGTAGCTGGCAATTTTCAGGATTACCCTCAACGAATTGTAATTAAACTTGGTGCAAAGTTTTTAGATGTACAAATAGAAGCTCATTCATTGAATACCTTTATATCTAAATCCTAAAATTGGTTTCAAGTAGACACAAATTAAACCGTATCATATAAAAGCAACCTCTGTTCAAAAAATAAAGGTTGCTTTTTTATTTTATATTCTTAATTCGGAAACACTAGAGTAAAGGTCGTATATCCTTCGGGAGAAAGCGAATGGATCAGTTTCCCTCCATGCAAACGCATTATATAGCGCGATATACTAAGGCCAATTCCTGAACCGGATTCTTTGGTTGTAAAGAATGGAATAAATATACTTGATAACTCTTCCTTAGGTATCGGTTTTCCTGTATTACTGATATCTATATAGGTAAATTTGTTCTGTACGCTGTATTTAATAAATATTTTTCCATGCTCAGAAGGATCGATAGCCTGTATAGCATTCTTTATAATATTCACAACAACCTGTGTTATTAGATTTTCATCACCGCTAATGATACTGTTCTCGTCTTTTGCTATAATTTGTACTTCAATATTTCTATCCTCCATCAAGTGCTCGTGCAAATGCACTAGTTTGTTGATAAGCGGGCGCAATTCGAAAGCTTTGATAACAGGCTGAGGTACACCTGTAAAACGGCGATAAGATTCCACGAAAGCCAATAAACCCTTAGCAGTAATATGTATCGTATCGAAGGCTTCCACCGTATTATTCTTCATTGAAGAATCCATTGTATCCAAATCTTTATCATTCAACAAAGTAAGCATAGTTTCACTTAAAGAAGTAATAGGTGCAATCGAATTCATTATCTCATGAGTCATTACCCGGATCAAACGAATCCACGACTCCATTTCCTTAGCTTCCAACTCATTACCTATATTATTAAGAGTTATTACTTTGATCAGGTCGTCATTTACTTTTATCTGTGACACCTGCAAGCTTACCAGCACTTCTTCCCGTTCATTTATTACCGATATCTGCCCTTTTTCACCTGCTTTAATATTGTGAAATAACAATGGATAATCTTCGTTTATAGAACTAAGCTGGTTAAGATGTGTAAAAACAGGCAACCCCAACAATTGAAGAGCAGAATGATTGACAGTCCTCACATTGCCTCTTTCGGTTACAATAACAATACCTGTAGATACATTTTCGATAATGAGGCTGAGGAATTTTTCATTCTGAATAACTTCTTTCCTTGCATTGGTGAGTATATCCTTAATACGATTCATCATTGTATTAAGATCTCTTTCCCGAGCCGACATTTTAGATTCAGTAAAATGAAAAGAGTAATCTCCATTATCCAACGCATTAAGCAGGAACAAAATATTCTGATTAAATTTTTTATAATGGAAAGTCAGCAGATATAAACTGGCAAATACCCCTAGAGCCGGAATAAGGCTGTAGACGTATTGCTCTTTGATGATACACAATGTCAGTAATGACGCAGACAGTATCAGCAGTATGATAAAGAGTACAAGCCTGTAATGGATAGATTTAAACATAGTTACAGTCCGTATTTTTTAATCTTACTATACAAAGTAGGGCGTGTTATACCCAATTCAGAAGCTACAGCAGACATATTTCCACCATTCCGTTTCAAAGAAGAACTAATAAGCAACTGTTCAGCCTCATCAAGACTCATATTTTCTATTCCGGCAGTTTTACCTCCGCTATGGTCTTTCATATAAAAGTCTGATGGCTGCAATTCGTTCCCATCTGCAAGGATCACAGCTTTTTCTATCGCATGCTGCAATTCCCTTATATTTCCGGGCCACGAATAATCTTCCAGTTTACGAATCGTATCTTTTGATAATGTCAATGAGCTTTTCCCGTATTTGGATGCATATTTTTTCAGAAAGAAATCAGCAAGCAAGGCAATATCCTCTTTACGATCCCTCAATGGTGGAATTTCTATCTGAATGGTATTGATACGATATAACAGGTCTTCGCGGAACACACCGCTCTGAACCGATTCATGCAGGTTACTGTTGGTTGCACAAATCAGACGTATATTAACAGGAACAGGATCATTGCTCCCCACCCTGATTACATGTCGAGACTGCAAAGCCACCAAAAGCTTTGCCTGTAAAGGATAACTCAAATTTCCGATTTCATCCAAGAATAAAGTTCCATTATCTGCTGCCTCAAATTTTCCGGCACGATCAGCCTTGGCATCGGTAAATGCACCTTTGACATGCCCGAATAACTCACTTTCGAAAAGAGATTCGGTCACAGCTCCCATATCCACACAAACCAAAGGTTCTTCCTTTCGGGAAGAAAAACGGTGAATCTCACGTGCTACAACCTCTTTTCCAGTTCCGTTTTCACCAGTAATCAAGATATTTGCATCTGTTTTGGCTACTTTTTGCACTAATTGCAAAAGCTCTCTCATTGCGGATGATTTTCCCCAGCAGAGATTTTCTTCTTTATTTAACTCACGGCTCAGAACTCCTTGTTTTTCTTTCAGCCGTTTTACTTCTTTCTGAGATTTGCGCAAAGTATAAGCAGCCTGTAAGGTAGCGATCAGTTTTGCATTATCCCAGGGCTTCACTACAAAGTCGCTTGCTCCTTCTTTCAAAGCCTTCACAGCCAAATCTATATCGGCATAAGCAGTAAATAAGACAACAGGAATATCCTTGTCGAATTTCTTGACTTCGCTCAGCCAGTACAAACCCTCATTACCGGAATTGATACCTGCCGAAAAATTCATATCCAGCAATACAATATCGGGTTTAGAATCTCTAAGACTAGCTAACAATTGATTAGGAGTTGTTAACAAGGTAACTTTTGCAAAATAACTTTCGAGTAAAATTCTTAATGCACTCAACACGTTTCTATTGTCATCAACTACCAGAATATGCCCTGACTTCATAAAATAAAGAATATTAGAAAAAGTTTCATTTGGCTATAAAAATAAAGAATAATAATGTAAAATGAACCATTTACAGCTCACTATATTAACAAAAGCTCATTATCCGACACCGATTTTGAGAACACAAAGCATTTTATTAACTTTAAGATTTCATCTCTTATAAAATCAGATACTCTCATGTTTCAAAAACTAGTTGCAATAGAGCCTGTCAGCTTGATACCTTCGGCCGAACAAGCATTAAACAAATATGCCAAAGAAGTAATTCTGTTTCAGGATATTCCTTCAGATGACAACGAGATTGCCCAACGCATAGGAAATGCAGATGCCGTACTGCTCAGTTATACCTCACGAATCACCCGATCGGCTCTCGAACAATGTCCCAATGTTAAATACATAGGCATGTGCTGCTCGCTGTATTCTCCGGAAAGTGCTAATGTAGACATCAATTATGCCCAAACACGGGGAATAACCGTAACCGGTATAAGGGACTATGGCGATGAAGGAGTAGTTGAATACGCTATCAGCGAACTGGTTCGTTGCCTTCATGGATTCGGTCAATCCCCATGGGATAATATGCCCCGCGAACTAACCGGACTGAAAGCAGGTATTATCGGATTAGGAAAATCGGGCGGAATGATAGCCGATGCCCTGAAATTTTTCGGCGCAGATGTTTCTTATTTTGCAAGGAGTGAAAAGTCAGAAGCTAAAGAAAAAGGATACCGATTCTTACCATTGAAAAACCTTCTTGCCGAAAATGAAGTGGTATTCTGCTGCCTCAATAAGAATACGATGTTACTTCATGAGGAAGAATTCAAACATCTGGGCAATAAAAAGATACTATTCAATACGGGATTATCTCCGGCTTGGGATGAGCAGCCTTTCCTTCGGTGGCTCGATGGAGATAACCTCTGTTTCTGCGATACGGCAGGGGCTTTGGGAGGTAATCATCTGCTCTCCCACCCTCATGTTCGTTGTATGCAAGTATCTACTGGCCGTACCCGTCAGGCGTTTGACCGCCTGAGCGAAAAGGTACTAGCCAATTTATCAGAATACAATGGGTGAAACAATATTGATGAGCGTACTGACAACCGACCATCCTGCGATTTCGGGTGTAGCACTGTAAACATCAACTACAGCATGCACCTGATCGTTTTTAATCTCTACCCGTTGGGTATCTCCTACGAACCCCGGAGTAGTTTGCATCGAAACCTGCATATTATCAGGCCCTACCGATGCCAGCGATGCGGCAACAGATACGTTAAGTCCGGTAGGAAATATTTTGATGGCCTCGGTGGCCGTTCCCGAAAAGACAATTCGCTTTTCGTTTTCAAGTGAAGGGTCATAAACAGAAGCCCGCCTTATTGCACCCGGATTCTTCTCATTGAAAAACCGGGCTAATGCATTTCCCATGAGAGTAGCAGTTCGTAAGACATCAAATCCTCCCGTTGCTCCTGATGCGATATAGATGCGTGTGCCATTGGCTTTTCCTGCATTTATCACTTTCTGATATAAATCGGCATCAGCCAAAGCCCCAATAGATAACGTCACGATAGATGTTCCATTCTCAAGAGCAGGTAATGCCAACTCTTTCATTGCTGCAGGGGATGCCGTTTCCACAAGATAATCGGGTTTTAAAGCCAATAATTCAGAAAGAGAAGAGCAACCATAACACGACTTTCCGTGCTGTTCCATTTTATCTACAATCAGTTTCGTTTTAGACTCTGTCCGTGAATATACCCCTATCAATTCATATTCCGGTAATAAACCATTCAATAGAGCATCGACTACAATATGAGCTAGCCGACCGCATCCCACAATTACTAATTTTTTCATAATAACAAAAGGAAGTATTTAAAGCAACATTGTTTGATTAAGGCCTGAGACCTTAATCAAAGATAGTCCTTTTGCCTAAAATTTACAACTTTAGCAAATATGCAACCTTGTTGCATATTTTTTTTCTTATTTTTGCATCAAACCTGTTAAATAAGGTCTCATACCTGTTTATTACCTTAGGTAGGTAAAACGACTAAAGTCCGGTATAAACTAAAAGTATTTCATCAAATACGTTTTTATGAAAGTTCTGGTATTCATTTTCGGATTATTCATCTTATTCCTCTCGGTAGTTCCATGCTACTGCGAAGAATTAGGAACTGATCCGTGCCGGACAGAGCAGTCAATTCACCAACATGATGATCAGCAGCACAATGGTCAGGGAGATGCAGCATGCACCCCGTTTTGTCATTGTTCGAACTTTCACCACCCCAACTTTTTCGTAGACGATCACTTCTCCGATGAACTTGTATTCTCAGAAATACCTCAATACTCACTTTACTCAGAAAATGCTCCATTATCTGTAATATACGATTTTTGGCAGCCTCCGAAACTATAATCAGTTAACAGTCGGCAATAATCTATAAGCAATGATCAATTATCAATAACCTGATAATTGTCATATTGTTGTGTTGATTTCATTGCATTACTTTCTCATTATTTAATAGCTAACTGAATATCCATTATGTTTCAAAGACTAATTAAATTCTCAATAGAGAACAAATTAGTTGTAGGAGTGTGTACTCTCGCCCTTATTATATGGGGAGCATACTCACTTTCTCAACTACCATTTGACTCTACTCCCGATATTACCAATAATCAGGTACAGGTAATTACACAAGCACCATCTCTTGGTGCTCAGGAAATAGAACAATTTATAACCAACCCCATAGAGCTGGCTCTGGCTAATATACCGAAAGTTGAAGAACGCCGGAGTATCAGCAGCAGCGGACTGTCTGTTATTACGCTCGTTTTCAAAGAAGATGCCGATATATACTGGGCACGGCAACAAATAAGCCAGCAGTTGAAGGAAGCCGAAGAGGTTATTCCCAAAGGAACAGGAAAAATAAACCTTGCCCCAATTTCTACGGGTCTGGGTGAAATATACCACTATACAATACGAGCCAAGGAAGGATACGAAAACAAATACACTCTAGCCGATATACGTACTATACAAGACTGGATTGTACGGAAGCAACTCTCGGGTACAGAAGGTGTTGCCGAAGTAAACGGATGGGGCGGATTTGTGAAACAATACGAAGTAGCAATAGACGCCGACCGCCTAAATGCAGCGGGGCTTACAATTGCTGAACTTTATAAATCTCTGGAGGACAACAACGAAAATACCGGAGGGAGTTACATTGAACAATACAGTAATCAGTATTTTATACGGGGAATAGGCCTTGTAACCTCTCTCGAAGATATAGAAAAAATTCCGGTAAAAACGGTTAACGGCAACCCCATACTTATCCGCGATGTAGCCAAAGTACAATACGGAACGGCTACCCGATACGGAGCGGTTACCCGTAATGGCGAAGGAGAAGTAGTTGCCGGAATAACATTGATGCTGAAAGGAGAGAACTTTCAGGAAGTAATCAAAAATGTAAAGGAACGTATTTCGCAGATCGAAAAAAGTCTGCCCGAAGGAATTATTATCGAACCCTATATAGATCGCACCCAATTAGTTGACAGGGTGACACATACGATTACTAAAAACCTCATAGAAGGAGGGCTTATAGTCATCTTTATACTAGTTTTGTTTTTAGGGAACTTCAGGGCAGGGCTGGTTGTGGCATCGGTTATTCCTCTGTCGATGCTGTTCGCCTTCGGGATGATGCGGTTATTCAGCGTCAGTGGTAATCTCATGAGCCTAGGAGCTATCGACTTCGGGTTGATTGTCGATGGGGCTGTTATCATTGTAGAAGCAGTCTGTCATCATATACAAATCAGTAAACAGCGATATGCAGGCGGTATGCTTACCCAGAAAGAGATGGACGGCGAAGTATTCGAATCGGCATCGAAAATAAGGAACAGTGCTGCTTTTGGCGAGATTATCATTATGATTGTTTACATACCTCTCTTTACTTTAGTCGGTATCGAAGGAAAGATGTTCAAGCCGATGGCGATGACTGTATTTTTTGCGATACTCGGAGCTTTTATTCTTTCACTAACATACGTCCCAATGGCTAGTGCCTTGTTTCTGAGCAAAAAAGCAGAGCATAAACGCAATATATCGGACAGGATAATGGATAAACTTAATAACATTTATCTGCCCGTTATCACAAAAAGCCTCAACCATAGTAAAACATTAATAGTTAGTATGGTCATTCTGTTTGCAGTCAGCGTATTTATGTTCAACAGGATGGGTGGCGAATTTATCCCCAATCTGGAAGAAGGGGACTTTGCAGCCGAAGTAAGTATGGCGCAGGGAACATCACTTTCGCAGATGATCAAAAGTACTACTCAGGCAGAAAAAATACTGAAAGATAAATTTTCCGAAGTGAAACAGATTGTGACCCGTATAGGTAGTTCAGAAATTCCGACCGACCCGATGCCCATCGAACGTGCCGATATGATGATCGCACTGATACCCAAAAAAGAATGGAAATCGGCTAAAACTAAAGACGAATTGATGGAAAAGATGGAAGAAGCGGTCAGTGTAATACCGGGACTGGGATTTGAAATGACACAGCCTATCCAGATGAGAAGCAATGAGTTGATGACAGGGATAAAACAAGATGTAGCTATTAAGATATACGGGAATGATCTGAATATACTGACATCCTCCGCCAATAAGGTTGCGAGTCTGATAAAGAATGTTGATGGAGTATCAGATCCGTTTGTCGAGAAAGTAAATGGACTACCTCAGATACAGGTTGTTTATAACCGCGATCAGCTGGCAAAATACGGTATATCGATAAAAGATGCCAATACGGTTCTCAAAACAGCTCTTGCGGGAAGCGAAGCCGGATTCGTTTACGAAGGCAGCAACCGGTTTGACCTTGTTCTGCGAATGGATAAAGATTTGAGGAATGATGTGAACTCCATCCGAAACCTGTATCTGCCCATAAATTCGGGCGGTAATATTCCATTCTCCCAAATTGCCGATATCGACTATAAAGACGCTCCCGGGCAAATCAGCCGTGAAGACGGCGAACGCCGTATCTATATCGGATTCAATGTGAGAGGAAGAGATGTCCAAAGTACCGTTCACGAAATAGAATCGCTCTTAGACAAAGAGTTCAAACTTCCTTCGGGATACTACTATACTTATGGCGGTCAGTTTAAAAATCTCGAAGAAGCCAAATCACGTTTGGGAGTTGCTGTACCTTTGGCGTTACTGCTGATCTTATTCCTTCTGTATGCGACACTCAAAAGCGTACGTGAATCACTGTTTGTATTTACCGCCATCCCGCTATCAGCTATCGGAGGAATATGGGCTTTATGGTTGAGAGACCTGCCTTTCAGTATTTCGGCCGGAGTAGGATTTATTGCCCTCTTTGGTGTAGCCGTACTCAACGGGATAGTGCTTATCGGGCAATTCAACGCTTTCGAGAAAGAAGGTATAACGGATGTAAAAGAACGGATTATCAAAGGATGTATGCTGCGCCTTCGTCCGGTAATTATGACTGCTCTTGTAGCATCTCTCGGATTTCTGCCAATGGCCTTATCAACAAGCGATGGTGCGGAAGTACAACGCCCTCTGGCAACGGTTGTAATCGGCGGACTATTGACGGCTACTATTCTTACATTAGTGGTATTGCCTTCGATATATAAAACGTTTATTTCTGAAAAAAAATCATAGTATGAAACAAATTCCGAAAAAATATAAAATACTGTCATTAACCCTATTTTTGTCGGCATTAACAGGATTAATGACTGCACAAACCTCAATTAAGTCTCTGGATGAGTGCATTCAGTATGCTTTATCTAATAATCTGATGCTGAAATCGGGAAAAGTATCTATCGAAAAAGCCAAAGATATGCAAGGCACTGCCTTTAATATCGAAAAAACAGGCATATCAATCTCTCAGGATCCGACTTCGGGTGGAAGTCCCGATAATAGTATTTCGATCAGTCAGAGCTTTGAATTCCCAACTATATACGGAGCAAGGAAAAATCTGCTGAAAGCAGAAACTAATCTCGAAAAGAATAATTATGAGGTAACTAAAAACGAATTGATAAAAGAAGTGACTTCTACCTATTACACGCTGGTCTTTGCAAAAAAGAATATCAATATACTTTTGGAGCAGGACAGTATTTACAGCAAATTTCTGTTTCTAGCCAATGCAAAATTCAAAGCGGGAGAGTCAGGACGATTGGAACAAATGAATGCTCAACGGGTTTATAATGAGAATAAAATAGAATTGCAAAAAGCTCAAAAAACATATAACAGTATTCAGTTGAGCCTTCAACGATGGCTTAATTGCGATGAATGGATAGAACCTCGGGAAGACGATTTATCAATATTAAATGGCGATCCGGTTCTAAATGAATTCAACGGGCTTAATACTCCGTACAATAAAGTACTGGAAAGCAAAAGGGAAATCAGCGAAAAAAACCTGAGTATTGCTAAGCAGGGATTCCTTCCGAACTTTAATTTTTCTCTGAGTAATCAGATGGTGATCAAAGGATTTAATCCTTATGATGTAGATCGTTCAAGATACGACAAAGGCAATTTTATGGGCTTCGAAGTAGGCGTTAGTGTTCCTCTCTTCTTTTGGGAACAAAAATCAAAGACCAAAGCAGCCAGACGTGAAGTAGAAATAGCACGGATCGAACAGGAAGATGCCTTACTGTCTATGCAAAAGCAGTACCGCACATTTCTGAATGACTACTATAAAGCAAAAGATGCTCTCGATTATTATCGTACAGCAGGAATACAACAGGCAGACGATATTTCTCGTATTTCTCAGATTTCGTATGAAAAAGGAGAGATCAATTATATAGAATATATTCAAAACCTCAAATCGGCAGTTGAAATTCAGCTTCAATTTGCTAATGCTGTAAATGATTATAATCAGGCTGTCATTTTATTAAACTACTTACAAGGAAAAACAAATTCATTATGAAAACAATCTATATATCACTATTTGCTCTGGCTTTGACTCTGTTCGTATCATGCGGACAAAAAGCGGAGGATAAAAAAGAAACATCAGTTCAAGCAGAACAAGAGCAGGAGCAGGATCATGACGAAGGAGTCGAAGTTACGGAAGCTCAATTAAATACCGTTGGTATAAAACTCGGCAAAATAGAAAAGCGTGAGCTGGCAAATATCATCCGGGTAAATGGGGAAATGAATCTCGCCCCGCAAAAGAAAGCCGAAGTAACTAGCCTTATCGGAGGTATTATCCGTCAGATACTAGTCAACGAGGGTAGTAATGTAAGTAAAGGGCAAACTGTTGCCTATCTGGAAAATACTGCGATAGTTGAACTTCAAAAAAATTATCTGACCAGCAAAAAAGAAGCTTTTGTAGCCGAGCAGGAATATAACCGCCAGAAAGAGCTTGCCGAACAGGGAGCAGGCGTTCAGAAAGTGTTGCAGCAGGCTTCCGCCAATTACGAAATATCGAAGGCTCAACTTACAGGACTCGAAAAGCAGCTTTTACAGCTATCTATCAGTCCATCGCAAGTGTCAGCCGGAAATATGGTGACCCGTATTCCCGTAAAGTCTCCGATTGCGGGCACTGTCAATAAGATAAATATAAGTACAGGCAGTTATGTCGATATACAAGCATCACTGATGAATATCAGCGACAATTCGCAAATGCACTGTGATGTAAAAGTTTTCGAGAAGGATATAAACAAAGTAAAACTGGGACAAGAAGTAGACCTCAGCTTAACCAATCAACCCGGAACATCTCTGAAAGGTGTAGTGTACGAAATCAACAAATCATTTGAAGACGATACAAAAGCGATAAAAGTTCATCTCGAAATTAAAGATCGGAACAACATGCATCTTGTCCCGGGAATGTATGTTACAGGACTTATCAACATAGGAAAAGAAAAAACAGAAGCAGTCCCCAACGATGCGATAATTAGTAATGAAGGCAAAAAATACATACTCGTACTGCAAAATGAAGAAAACGGAACCGAAGGCAAAATATTCCATTTTAAGCAGGAAGAAGTCATTACGGGAACCAGCGAACTAGGCTATACACAGATAACTCCGGTAAAGAAAATCGAGGAAGATGCGACCATTGTCATTTCTAATGCTTTTTATATAGCATCTATGACAGCCGACCACGGAGAGCACGCCCATTAAGGTCACAGACCTTTTTATCACTTGGGTAAGCAAAATAACCCGAGTTTCTTATATGTCAAAAGTAGAAACGTGCCTTTTTTCAAAAAGAAACAAATATCAGTCTTGTTTTTTACATTTTGTTTCCTATATTTGCAAAAACGAATCATTATTCAGTATTTGAGATTATGATAAAAAAAATGCATCACCATCATCTATGTTTTTCTTCCTTTGGTAAGTGAAGACTTAGTTGTGATGCAATTTTCAGAATATAAGTTACGAGAGGCTTACCGCATGGTAAGCCTTTTTTTATGTATTACAAAACAAAATTTATGCTACGAATCGCTATTCAATCCAAAGGGAGACTCTTTGAAGAAACTATGGAACTGCTTGGGGAAGCAGGCATTAAGCTTAATAACAAAAAAAGAACACTGTTAGTGCCGGCCACGGGCTTTAATGTAGAGATACTATTTCTCCGTGACGATGATATACCTCAGGCTGTGGCAACAGGGGTTGCCGATGTAGGTATTGTGGGAGAAAACGAATATGTAGAAAAACATGAAGATGCTACAGTTGTTAAACGATTGGGGTTCAGTAAATGCAGACTTTCGTTGGCAATACCAAAAGATGAGGCTTACAATGACCTAAAATGGTTTGAAGGAAAGAAAATTGCAACCTCATATCCATATATTTTAGAGAATTTTCTCGCAGAAAATTCCATAGATTCAGAAATTCATGTAATTTCGGGGTCTGTAGAGATTGCTCCAAGTATCGGACTGGCTGATGCGATATTCGATATTGTCAGTTCGGGAAGTACATTGGTAAGCAACCGCTTAAAAGAAGTTTCTGTCGTAATGGACTCTGAGGCTTTGCTTATTAGTAATAAAAAGCTGACAGACGACAAAATTCAAATATTGGATGAATTGATATTTCGTATCAACTCGGTACAAAAAGCCGAAGGTAAGAAATACATATTACTGAATGCACCCAATGACAAACTGAACGAAATTATAAAGTTACTGCCGGGAATGAAAAGCCCCACAGTATTGCCATTAGCCGAAACAGGATGGAGTTCGATCCATTCGGTCATTGCAGAAAAAGAATTTTGGGAAATAATAGGAAAACTGAAAGCATTAGGGGCTGAAGGTATTCTGGTTATTCCGATTGAAAAGATGATATTATAGGGTCTCAATCCTTTTTATTATCTTGGCAAAGGATAATGCCGTAAGATCAGTTTTTACCGTTATCCGGATTGAATGTTAATAACACCTTATAAGTATGTATAGTGTACAAAGCTACTTCAGATCGTTATATCTGACACACGGAATAATAGTTCTTGCATTAGGCGCATTTCTTGCTTTTTCGAAATGGGAAGTTGTACCCTATCGGGAAGACGAATTTGATATTCCTTTTCTGGTATCGGATGTGATTATTATTATTCTGGGACTGATCTATGCTTTGATATATCTTCGGAAAAAATGCAAATCAGCTAAACACAAACGTGGACTACAGGAAAAACTCTTTATTTACAGAAAAGGGCTGCTGGTATCGTGGTTTGTTATGGCTGTTATGACTTTATTTTCGACTGCCGCGTACATTATGACCGGTGATGAAAAGTTTGTGTATATCTCGTTATTCTGTGTATTGGTTTTATTATTAAACCGGGCCTCTGTTTCGAGAACGATTAAAAATCTGGACTTGTGCGAGGAAGACGCTAAAGTCCTGAAAAATCCATATTCTGCCCTATGATAATAGAAATCACGGAAAACATCCGGTTAAAAAAAATTTCCATAGACGCTGTACCACTCATATTTAAAGCGTTGGATACAGAACGCAAACAACTGAGAACCTGGCTTCCTTTTGTAGACAGTACTCTAAAGGAAGACGATACTCGGGAATTTGTGCAAAGTGCAGTGGAAGAAGACAAACCTCAGTTCTGTATATTTTACAAAAAGGAGTTTGCCGGGCTTGTTGGGTTTAATAATATAGACATGCTGAATAAAAAGGCAGAAGTCGGCTATTGGCTCTCTACCCGATTTGAAGGTAAAGGCATCATGACCCGATCGGTTAAAGAATTACTGATGTATGGTTTTACCGAACTCGATCTAAACAAAATAGTAATAAAAGCTGCAACAGAAAACCAACGTAGCCGGAAAGTTGCTCAACGTCTCGACTTTACGCTCGAAGGTATAGAAAGAGACGGGGAACTTCTTTGTGACAATCAATTTACAGACTTGGCCATATATGGCTTATTAAAAAAAGAATTTACAATCTAATGCAAGTTATAAGATATCCGAAAAGGGAAGAATGGGAAAAGTTGATTCAACGACCTACATTCGATACATCTTCTCTGAATGATACCGTTTCGGCAATCCTGTCCGACATTAAACAAAATGGAGACAAGGCCGTAATACAGTATGAAGAAAAGTTTGACAAGGTAAAACTATCCTCTTTGAAAGTTGAGATTTCGGAGATTGCCGAGTCTGAAAAAAAATTATCCGAAGAATTAAAAACAGCTATAACAACCGCTTGCCGGAATATCGAGAAGTTTCATCAGTCACAGGTATTCGAATCCAGAAAGATAGAAACGACCGAAGGTGTTATCTGCTGGCAAAAGTCGGTAGGAATAGAAAAAGTGGGGCTTTACATCCCCGGAGGAAGTGCACCCCTGTTTTCGACAGTTCTGATGTTGGCTGTTCCCGCTAAAATAGCAGGCTGTAAAGAAATAGTGTTATGTACCCCACCCGATAAAGACGGCAATATAAATCCCGCAATACTCTATGCCGCTAAGACTGCAGGTGTAAATCAGATTTATAAAGCCGGAGGTGTACAGGCTATCGGTGCAATGGCATACGGAACAGAGTCAATACCGAAAGTATATAAAATATTCGGTCCCGGTAATCAGTATGTAATGGCAGCCAAACAATTGGTAAGTCTCAAAGATGTTGCAATAGACATGCCCGCAGGACCATCGGAAGTACAAGTAATAGCCGATCAGACAGCCAATCCGGCATTTATAGCTGCCGATCTACTCTCTCAAGCAGAACATGGGCCTGATAGTCAGGTTATACTAACGACTACCGATGAAAAACTGATCGATAATGTATTGACTGAAATAGAGAAACAACTTGCCGAACTACCCCGTAAAGAGATTGCAGAAAAAGCGTTAGTACACAGCAAAGCCATCTTGTTACAAAATACGGACGAGATTATAGATCTCACCAATGAATATGCACCCGAGCATCTGATCATAGAAACAGAAGGTTATATAAACATTGCAGATAAGATAATCAATGCCGGATCTGTATTTTTAGGGAACTATACCCCCGAAAGTGCCGGTGATTACGCCTCAGGTACGAATCACACCCTGCCAACTAACGGATATGCCAAAGCCTACAGCGGAGTCAATCTCGATAGTTTTATAAAGAAAATAACTTTTCAGGAGATCAGCCGTGAGGGTATACAAAATTTAGGAAACACAATTGAAATAATGGCTGAAAACGAACTGCTTTTCGCTCACAAAAATGCTATAACATTAAGACTTAAAGAATGAGCTGCTATACTATTGAATACGGATCCAAAGCTTACAAGCAAACTGTAGATCTAAGGTATGAAGTTTTACGTAAACCCTTGGGATTGAGATTCTCTACTGAAGATCTGATGAATGACCAAAATGATATTTTATGTGTTTGCGATGTGGATGGTATTATTGCCGGTACTTGCATATTATCTAAAGTAGATAATACAACTCTTAGATTAAGACAAATGGCTGTCGATTATCATTTTCAGGGAAGTGGCATAGGACGCAAATTAATTTTATTTGCAGAACAAAAAGCGAAGGAACTAGGGTATTCAAAGATAGCAATACATGCGAGAAAAGTCGTTGCTGAATTTTATTTTAAATTGAAATATAAACAACTTGGCGAAGAATTTATCGAAATAGGTATTCCACATTACTCACTCGAAAAAACAATAAATACTGATAATAATCTTATGAATACTAATTGGAACAGCGAGCAGCAACATATTCTTGATACTGTTGCAAAATATATAGATATCAATGTAGTACCATTCGGAA
>OGZT01001238.1_pt1 | contig 18361 bp, 17 predicted proteins | sample 1576891 | NCBI WGS metagenome assembly OGZT01 (sample SAMEA3541521, study PRJEB24748) | human gut metagenome | biome: human gut; feature: human-associated habitat; material: faeces | place: China | collected 2012 | reverse complement strand
TTTACATGTACATCTAAAACAACGTTACACACCGAGGCTTCATACGTTACTCTACGAGAGGAGGCTTTATCCATTGGCGTACGATCCACCGAAGTAAATAAGAACACAGCAGCCGCCGGATTGTATAATCAGACTCTGCTAAGCTTGCACAGCACACTCCGTATTCATCCCCCCTGCCAGTATGTAAGAAATGCTCAGGGGATTACCTATACAAGCAACAAGTCGGTTTCTATAGCCTGGAATGATTGATAAATAGAAATCATGCTTTCTTCATCTGAATGAAGAAATGGCCTGCACCCAGATGGAATAGACGTCACTTCTATCTGGGTGTATCATTTTATAAAAGATAAAACAGCATAAGAAAGTGTTCGCAAATTTGCAAACAATTTAAAAAAGTACTATCTTTGTAACAACAAACAAGCTAATATGGTCGTTACATTTGAAAAAGAATATTTGCGTGACTTGTACGAAAAGGGTATATCCCCTGATAAAAAGCATCGGTTTCAACCCGAAATTATCAAAAACTACATACGTCGCATTAAAACGCTTGAAGAAGCTGATGAAATAGAAGACTTATTCAGTATCAATTCATTGAATTACGAAATCCTCACAGGTGACAAGCAAGGAATCTCGTCAATAAGAGTGAACAATCAATACAGAATTGAGTTTACTGTAACACATCAAGAGAGTGAGCCTGTTATAACAGTGTGTAACATATTAGAGTTGTCAAACCATTATAAATAAGTTCATTATGATTACAATAAAGGGAGTTTCCCCCCAAATGATAGCCAACAATCTCACACCATGTATGGCTACACATCCGGGGGATATATTGAAAGAAGAAATTGAATATCGTGGTATTTCACAACGGAGATTTGCTGCGCAAATCGGTATGTCTTATTCCGTATTAAATGAAGTTCTGAATGCCAAACGTGCTATTACAACTGAGTATGCATTGCTATTTGAAGCAGCCTTAGGCATCAATGCAAAGTTGCTCGTCAACATGCAAACGGACTATAATATGCAAATAGCGAAGCAAAATGCAAGTTTCATGGACAAACTAAATAATATCCGTAAAATAGCAGCACTATTATAAATCCGACCGCAGGCAGAACTTTGCATAAAACAGTCCTACAGGAGGCAGGAGACTACTTTACCTCCTGTCCCCTTCCTAAAATCTTATAATAATTATTACTTTTACTTCTATTGTACACGTAAATCATTATCTTTGCGCCCACTTAACATGTTAATGAATAAACATCTATCGTCTTAATGAAACAGTACAAAACCGTAAACAACCTAATCGGTTGGCTTACTTTCATTATTGCAGCCACGGTCTATTGCATGACAATAGAACCGACAGCCAGTTTCTGGGATTGTCCCGAGTTCATTACTACCGGCTATAAACTGGAGGTCGGACATCCGCCCGGCGCCCCTTTCTTCATGCTGACAGCCAATCTGTTCTCACAGTTTGCTTCAGATGCTACCACTGTAGCCAAAATGGTAAATTACATGAGTGCCCTGATGAGTGGAGCCTGTATCCTGTTCCTTTTCTGGAGTATCACCCATCTGGTACGTAAGCTGATTATCAAAGACGAAAACAATATTACCACCGGCCAGTTAGTTACCATCATGGGTAGTGGCCTTGTTGGTGCATTGGTATATACATTCAGTGACACTTTCTGGTTCAGCGCCGTAGAAGGGGAGGTTTATGCCTATTCTTCCCTGTTCACAGCCGTTGTATTCTGGCTTATTCTGAAGTGGGAAGATGTAGCCGACGAACCGCATAGCGACCGTTGGATCATTCTCATCGCTTATCTGACCGGATTGAGTATCGGCGTCCATCTGCTGAACCTGCTCTGTCTGCCGGCTATCGTACTGGTATATTACTATAAGAAAGTTCCTAATGCCAATGCAAAAGGCTCTCTGTTAGCTCTTTTCGCTTCTATGGTGTTGGTAGGAATCGTGCTTTACGGTATCGTGCCAGGCGTAGTAAAAGTAGGCGGATGGTTCGAGATGCTTTTCGTCAACAGCATGGGCTTGCCATTCAATACCGGCGTCATTGTTTATATCATCATACTTGCCGCCAGCATTATCTGGGGAGTATACGAAAGCTATACCGAAGCCAGCCGTGCACGTATGAATATCTCTTTCATGCTGACTATTGCCCTGTTAGGAATCCCGTTCTACGGACACGGAGTGAGCAGTGTTATCATCGGCATTATCGTACTTGCCGCATTAGGACTCTATCTGTTTGCTAAAAACCTCAATAAGAAATACCAGATTTCGGCCCGCAGTATGAACACCGCACTGCTCTGCACAATGATGATTATGGTAGGATACTCCTCGTATGCGCTTATCGTAATCCGTTCTACAGCCAATACTCCGATGGACCAGAACTCTCCGGAAGATATCTTCACGCTGGGCGAATATTTAGGACGTGAACAGTATGGTACACGCCCGTTATTCTACGGACAGGCTTACTCTTCAAAGGTGGCCCTGGAAGTGAAAGACGGATACTGCATCCCTGTAGAGGCAAACAGCACAACCAAATACATTCGCAAAGAAAAAACATCGCCGGACGAAAAAGATTCGTATGTTGAAGTACCGGGACGTGTAGAATATCAATATGCACAGAACATGCTCTTCCCGCGTATGTATAGCAGTGCACATATTCCGCAGTACAAAGGCTGGGTAGACATCAAAGGATATGACGTGCCCTACGATGAATGCGGCAACGCAATTATGGTCAATATCCCCACACAGTGGGAAAATATCAAGTTCTTCTTCCGCTACCAGCTCAACTTCATGTACTGGCGTTACTTTATGTGGAACTTTGCCGGACGCCAGAACGACATCCAGGGTAGCGGCGAAATAGAACATGGCAACTGGATTACAGGTATTCCTTTCATCGACAACTGGTTGGTAGGCGATCAAAGCTTGCTTCCGCAGGAACTGAAAGACAATAAAGGACACAATGTATTCTACTGCCTGCCCCTGTTATTAGGTCTTATCGGACTATTCTGGCAGGCATACCGCGGTCAGAAAGGCGTACAACAATTCTGGGTAGTATTCTTCCTGTTCTTCATGACAGGTATTGCCATTGTGCTCTACCTCAACCAAACTCCCAGCCAGCCCCGCGAACGTGACTATGCTTATGCCGGTTCGTTCTACGCGTTCGCTATCTGGGTCGGTATGGGTGTAGCAGGTATCATCAAACTGCTGCGCGACTATGCTAAGATGCAAGAATTACCGGCTGCTATTCTTGTCTCTGCACTCTGCCTGCTGGTACCCATTCAGATGGCAGGCCAGACCTGGGATGACCACGACCGTTCAGGACGTTATGTAGCCCGTGACTTCGGACAAAACTACCTGATGTCCTTGCAGGAAAGCGGAAATCCGATCATCTTCACCAATGGCGACAACGATACATTCCCTCTGTGGTACAACCAGGAGACAGAAGGTTTCCGTACAGATGCCCGCACCTGTAACCTGAGTTATCTGCAAACAGACTGGTATATTGACCAGATGAAACGCCCTGCTTATGACTCTCCGTCACTGCCGATCACCTGGGACCGTGTTGAATACGTAGAAGGAACAAACGAATACATACAGATACGCCCAGAGATTAAAAAGACAATCGACGCTCTTTACGCACAGGCAGACAGTAGCGGTAACCCGGAAGCATTGCAAAATATCCACAACGAATTCGGTGAAGATCCGTATGAACTGAAGAATATCCTTAAATACTGGGTACGTTCAGACAAAGAGGGCCTGCATGTCATCCCGACAGACAGTATCGTCATCAAGATTGATAAAGAAGCGATACGCCGCAGTGGCATGAAGATTCCGGAAGCTTTGGGCGACTCTATCCCCGATCATATGAATATTCTGCTGAGAGATGACAATGGAAACCCGAAACGTGCCCTCTATAAGAGTGAACTGATGATGCTTGAGATGCTGGCAAATGCCAACTGGGAACGTCCTATGTATATGGCTATCACCGTAGGCAGAGAAAATCAGTTAGGTATGGACAAGCATTTCGTTCAGGAAGGACTCGCCTCTCGCTTCACACCGTTTGAAACCAAGAAATTGGGGGCAACAATTGACAGCGAGAAGATGTACGACAACCTGATGAATAAGTTTAAATTTGGTGGTATCGACAAGCCAGGCATCTATATCGATGAAAATGTGATGCGCATGTGCTATACACACCGCCGTGTTTTCGCGCAGCTCATCGAACAGCTGATGAAGGAAGGTCAAAAAGACAAAGCCCTCGCTGCTTTGGATTATGCCGAGAAGATGATTCCTGCTTACAACGTACCTTATGACTGGCAGAACGGCGCCGTACAAATGGCGGAAGCCTACTATCAGCTGGGACAAACCGAGAAAGCAGACAAAATTATGGATGCATTGGCCAATAAGGCGATTGAATACATGACCTGGTATCTCAGTCTGGACGATTCACAATTCTTCGTATCAACCCGGGAATTCGAGTATCACATAGCCTTACTGAATGAAGAGCTGAAACTCATGGAGAAATATAAATCGAAACTGTCAGAAAACTATTCCGGCAAACTGGACGAACTGTACGGTATGTACATCTCCCGTGTAAAAGGAACGAGATAGAAAGATGTTTATAGAGCAACCACCGTGGTTTTTCCGCATTTTATACCCGAAAGCTATCTTCCGGATGAACCCTGACGAAAAAGCAGTTTACCTGACTTTCGATGACGGGCCTATTCCGGAAGTAACTCCCTGGGTATTAGATCTGTTAGATCAGTATGAGATCAAAGCCACTTTCTTTATGGTAGGCGACAATGTACGTAAGTATCCGGATATTTTCCGGATGGTGATTGAACACGGACACCGGATCGGTAACCACACCTTCAATCACATCCGTGGATTCGAGTACTCTGCTAATGATTATCTGGAAAATACGGATCGTGCGAATCAAGAGATGAAGACCGATCTTTTCCGCCCGCCACACGGACACATGGGATTCAAGCAATATCACGCGCTGAAACAGTACTACAGTATTATCATGTGGGATCTGGTAACACGTGACTATAGTAAGAAAATGCGTCCCGAACAGGTGTTGGCAAACGTAAAACGCTATGTACGGAATGGTTCCATCATCACGTTTCACGATTCGCTGAAATCCTGGAATAACGGGAACCTCCAGTACGCTTTGCCGCGTGCCATCGAGTTTATGAAAGAACAAGGCTACGAATTCAAGATGCTTCCACACTTCCCGCATGGGGAGGTTCGGCAAGCGGACAGGTAACGAAAAATAAAAAGACAGGATGGGAGAAGTTATTCTTTCTGCTAAACAAATAAAAGCCGAAGCTCTGCGCCTCGGCTTTTCTGCTTGTGGGGTGGCACCGGCAGAAGCGGTAAACAAAACCGTTTCCAATGCCTTTTGCCACTGGCATTCGCACGGCATGCAAGCAGGAATGAATTACATGGGCAATCACCTCGAAAAGCGCCTCGATCCCCGTTTACTGGTAGAAGGAACACGTAGCATTGTATCCGTAGCCCTCAACTATTACCCTTCCCGATTCTTACGAGAAGACCAGTATCAGTTTGCCTGGTATGCATACGGCAAAGATTACCACGATATCATGAAAGCCCGGCTGACCGCCTTACAGGAATATATCTCCGCACACTCTCCCCTACCCTTACAAAGCCGTATATTCTGCGATACAGCTCCCGTATTAGAGCGATACTGGGCATGGCGTGCCGGATTGGGTTGGATAGGTAAAAATACCCAGCTTATTATTCCGCATGCCGGTTCCTGCTTCTTTTTAGGAGAAATATTTCTCAGTGCAGAAGCAGACGAATACGACCAACCGTTAACAAGCCGCTGCGGAAACTGTACCCGGTGTCTTGATGCCTGTCCGACAAAAGCGCTGGAAGCCCCTTTTTTGCTCAATTCAGGCCGTTGCCTGTCTTATCTTACCATTGAGCACCGGGAAGCTATTCCGCCCGCAGAAGGCAAAAAAATGGGCAATAAGATATATGGCTGCGACGAATGCCAGAAAGCCTGTCCCTGGAACAGATTTTCCACTCCCTGCCAGACACCGGAATTGCAACCCACTGACGCCTTCATGCAGATGGAAAAAAAGAACTGGCATGCACTGACAGAAGAACAATACAGAGTAATCTTTAAAGGAAGTGCGGTAAAAAGAGCCAAGTACACAGGCTTAATGAGAAACATACATCAGGTGGAAAGTAATAACAAGGATGAAGTACAAACATTGCCAGACGTGTAAACATAAACATGAGACGGGATTAACAGTATCTGAGAAAATGTAAACATAGAATGCCAAACAGAAGCCGTACTTTTAGGACCTACTTTAATCTTAAAAACAACGCATCATGAAGACAATGACTTATCTTGGATTCTTATCAGTTCCCCTATGCTTCTGCCAACACCTACAGGCACAAAACAACTCCCGGCCAACAAATCCCCCCAATATCATTTTCATCCTTGCAGATGATATGGGTTATGGCGATGTCTCGGCATTCAATGAACATTCCGGCATTACTACCCGGAATCTGGATGAAATGGCCGATAACGGAGTCTCTTTTACCGATGCTCACTCCTGCTCGTCCGTTAGTACGCCTACCCGCTATGGGATTATCACCGGAAGATATAACTGGCGTTCAAGCCTTAAAAGCGGTGTATTATATGGATATTCACGCCCCATTATCCCTACTACGCGAAGCACAATGGCTTCTATGCTAAAACAAAACGGATATACCACAGCCTGCATCGGAAAGTGGCATTTAGGCTGGAACTGGGGTACGAAAGCCGGACACGAAAAGCCAAATGCCAATGCACTGGCAGAGGAAGATGTGGATTATAGCAAACCCATCACGAACGGCCCTGCCGATTTAGGATTTGATTATTTCTACGGCTTCTGTGGCTCATTAGACATGGCTCCTTATGTCTATGTAGAAAATAGCCAGCCTACTACCACTCAGATACAAACCATCGCCAAGTCAGGAGGGTCTGCCATGTGGCGGGCAGGTGCCATAGGCTCCGACTTCTCACACCAGGAGTGCTTGCCCAACCTTACCCGCCGGGCCGTAGACTATGTAAATCAACACGCCCAAAACAAGCAGCCGTTCTTCCTGTATCTGCCTCTTCCTGCACCACACACCCCTATCCTTCCGGACGAAAGATTTAAAGGGAAAACCGGGTTAGGAGATTATGGAGACTTTGTGCTAATGGTAGATGATGTGGTAGGACAGATCCGGAAAGCGCTCAAAGACAATAATATCTCCGAAAATACCATCCTAATATTTACCACAGACAATGGTTGCTCACCGGCCGGAGGTATTGACAAGATGGCACAGAAAGGACATCGTGCCAATTACATATGGAGAGGTATGAAAGCCGATCTTTTCGACGGAGGACACCGTGTCCCTACCATCGTAGAATGGCCCCAAAGAGCCGGAAAAGGCAAATGCAACCAAACGGTCTGCCTAAACGACTTTTATGCAACGTTCGCAGCACTGAACCAATATCAGATAAAAGAGAATGAGGCAGAAGATAGTTACAACATTTTGCCATTGATCGAGAATCCCGGTTATCCCCAAACAATCCGGGAAGCCGTTGTACACCATTCCATCCGTGGTGAGTTTGCCATACGCAAAGGCGAATGGAAACTACTTTGTTCACCCAGTTCAGGAGGTTGGAGCTACCCGAAACCAAATGTAGACAAAGAAGTCATTGCTACACTGCCTCCTATTCAACTCTACAATATGAAACAAGATCCGGGAGAGAAAAACAATGTGTATCAGGAACATCCGGAGGTAGTACAAGAATTAAAACAGCTGTTACAGAAGTATATACAAGACGGAAGAAGTACCCCGGGAACAGTTCAGAAAAACGATGCGACCAACAAATGGGAACAGATAAAAGGCATTATGCAGGATGATTAAAGAGAGGGGAGTTAAGAGAAGGAAGAAGGGAGAATGGAGAGGGGAGAAGGAGCTGCGCTATTACGCTGCATAGCACTTCTCCCCTCTCCATTCTCCCTTCTTCCCTTTAAATAATTACTGTACTGTTACAGTCAGCGGAGCACGCAATTTCTGTGCAAATGCAGCTACATATTCATTCCATGCATCGGCAGTCTTGATATCAGCTTTATCCCATGCAGAACCCCAATAATAAGTATATTCAGAGCCCGGTTCATAGTCACTGACAGCCAGTACATGACCATCTGCACCACCACGCAATTCTTTCTTCTCTTTTTCAGGGAAAAGAACCACTTTGGCGTCTTTCACTGTAGCAGGGAAAGCAGCACCCACAAAAATCTTTCCGTTATTATTGTTCACATTATCCGTCGGATCCACATAAGTAATATAACCATTGGCAGCATCTGTCACAACGGCACCGTCCGGTTCGTGAAGAACAATACCGGTAGCAACAGGCATTGTTTCTTTCAGATTACTGTAAGCAACAACAGTCTTGTTCATATGTGAGCCAGCATCCAAAGAGATCAGACGAGTCTCTATAACGTCAGAATTATCCTTTACTGTCAGCGGGTTATACACCAGTTTCACTGTGAAACGCAACGGACCATTGTCAAGTATTTCCTGTGTTGCATAGCAATACGGATAGATAATCGAATCACCCGACATCAAAGCGGCCGTACCTCCTCCGAGCGTAGGACCTACTTTATAGCAATCCAGACCGTTACCATGATCTACATGATAAGAAACAGAACGATAAAGTTCACTTGCTGCTTTAGGATCTGTCTTTTTCTGTTCGGCTATTTTAGCTTTGGTTTCCGGGTTCAACTCGCCTGCATAACGAGCCTCTACCACCGGCTCTGTAGTATTGTATTTAGTCCAGATATCATAACCGAAAGCACGCTCACCAGTTGCCTGCAAAGCAGGACCGTAAGTACGGAAAGCAACCAGATCATTTTCCCATGCCACGTCATCTACACGTTCAGGATAGTGACGTCCACAAGCCTTTGTATCAAATACGGCAGGAGTACCGGCCTGAATAGTATAAGCCGCTGTTCCGTTAGCTTTTACGGTAGCCGGGAAAATTACTTTCTCATCATAAGTAATCTGATAGGGCACTTGCTGACCATCAGCATCAAGCACAACAATCTGAGCAGTGTCAGCCAATTGCAGCTTAGAAGAGACATCACTCATGGATACCTCTACCATTTCACCGGCACGCTCCATAGCGGTGGGATTTGTTACTGTAACAGTAACCGTCTTGCTCTCAGTACAAGCAAAGCTTACAAGAGCAATTGCAATAAAGAAAAATAACTTTTTCATCTTTTTGTCGTTAGTTTGATAATAAAACCCGAAAGGGCGGAGTATTCCTCCGCCCTACAGCATAACTGTATTTTATCTCTTATTTCGGTTGTTTTCCGATATATGCCAAGATACCACCATCAACGTATAATACGTGTCCGTTTACAAAGTCAGAAGCATCTGAAGCCAGGAACACTGCAGGTCCTGCCAGGTCTTCCGGAGTTCCCCAACGGGCAGCCGGAGTCTTAGCAATGATAAATGAATCAAATGGGTGACGTGAACCATCCGGTTGGATCTCACGCAACGGAGCTGTCTGCGGAGTAGCAATATAACCCGGGCCGATACCATTACACTGGATATTGAATTCACCATATTCAGAAGCAATGTTCTTAGTAAGCATCTTCAAACCACCCTTAGCAGCAGCATAAGCAGATACTGTTTCACGACCCAGTTCACTCATCATAGAACAGATATTGATGATCTTACCGTGACCTTTTTTAATCATAGAAGGGATAACAGCCTTAGACACAATAAACGGAGCATTCAAGTCTACATCAATTACCTGACGGAATTCAGCTGCCGACATTTCGTGCATCGGGATACGCTTAATGATACCTGCATTGTTAACCAAAATATCGATAACGCCTACTTCTTTCTCAATCTGAGCAACCATAGCGTTCACCTGCTCTTCGTTGGTTACATCGCATACATAACCTTTAGCTTCAATACCTTCAGCCTTGTAAGCAGCAATACCTTTGTCTACCAGTTCCTGTTTGATATCGTTGAACACGATTTTTGCACCTGCCTGAGCAAAAGCAGTAGCCAAAGCAAAACCGATCCCGTAAGATGCACCAGTAACAAGTGCAACTTTACCTTCTAATGAAAAGTTTACCATTATAATAATTTATTAATGTGCCAATGTACAGAGTGCCAATGAAAGCACTTATTCACACATGTAGCACGAAGGTTATTAATTAATTGTTCTTATTAAGTCGTTTCTTAAATTGACACAGGGCATATTCAGCGCATGCCTCATTATTTAAGATCTGTAATCAGTGAGAAATCCTGATCTCCGTAATCCAGATTTTCGCCTCCCATACCCCAGATAAAGGTATAGTTATGAGTAGCAGCAGCCGAGTGAATAGACCATTCAGGAGATAATACAGCCTGATAGCCTTTCATCCATACGTGACGTGTCTCATCTACTTCACCCATAAAGTGACATACAGCATGTTCTTCGGGCACTTCGAAGTAGAAATAAGCTTCCATACGACGGCTGTGAACGTGTGCCGGCATTGTATTCCAAACACTTCCCGGAGCCAATTCCGTCATACCCATCTGCAACTGGCAAGTAGGTAATACCTGATTTACCAGCATTTTGTTTATATTTCTATGGTTAGATCCTTCCAGTGAACCCATTTCAGCCACCACTGCATCCTTCTTTGTCACTTTCTTATCAGGATAGTTACGGTGAGCAGTCAGCGAGTTAAAATAGAACTTAGCAGGATTCTTTTCGTCTTTACTTTCAAAAGTCACTTCACGATCTCCTGAGCCTAAGTAAAGTGCTTCTTTATAATCGAGTTCAAATACAGCATCGCCAGCTTTTACCACACCAGGACCACCGACATTGAAAATACCCATTTCACGACGAGTAAGGAAATAAGGAGCCTTCAACGGATCGATAGCTTCAAGCTTCAGCACCTCTCCTACCGGCATTGCACCACCTACTACCATACGGTCATACATGGAATACACCATATTTACTTCGTTTGCCGAAAATACTTTTTCAATCAGAAAATCACGACGGATTCTCTTGGTGTCATAGCTTTTTGCATCTTCAGGATGCGCAGCATAGCGAATTTCATAGTTCGTTTTCATACCTTATTTATTTAAATAGTTCATAATATCATAACTCTCAGATGCACGTCGTTTGCGTACACGATGCAAAAATAAGAAAAGAAAACGGCAAAACCTTGCATTTTTGTTCTTATTATCTATCAATATTGTCCACAGATGTACAATAAGGCAACTGTTTAACAATATATAATACGAATTAAAGAAGAGATGCATTTAAAATTAGAGATAAAAGCACAAAAGGTTTCACAACAAAAATATTTAATAAGAGAAGCCCCGAAAGCTATTCACTTCCAGGGCTTCTCTTATTAAATATTTTTGTTGTCCCACCAAGATTCGAACTTAGACAAACAGAACCAAAAACTGTTGTGCTACCATTACACCATGGGACAAACTAACTGCGCTTTCTGTTAAAAAGCGGTGCAAAGATAGTGTTATATGTCTAATTCTCCAAATATTTTGCTACTTTTTTTATTTAGCAATGATCAGATAATAGTTCTTCTTACCACGCTGAACAAGTAAATACTTCTCGTCAAGCAGGTCTGCAGTGGTTATAACCTGGTCAAAAGCAGCCAGTTTCTCTTTATTCAAAGAAACTCCCCCACCCTGCACCAGCTTACGCATTTCACCTTTGGATGCAAATACAGCAGCATCGTCCACAAACAAATCAACTGCCTTTACACCTTCCACCAATGCATCACGGGATACTTCAAACTGAGGAACACCCTCAAAAACCGCCAATAGCGTGTCTTCATCAAGTTTTCTCAGCGCATCAGAGGTTGCATTACCAAACAAGATATTCGAAGCGTCTACAGCCGCATTATAATCCTCTTCAGAGTGAACCATGATTGTCACTTCTTTTGCCAGGCGTTTTTGAAGTACACGCAAGTGCGGAGCCTGCTGATGTTCTGCAATCAACGCATCAATCTCTTCTTTCGACAAAGCAGTAAATATCTTGATATAACGTTCGGCATCCGAATCGCTCACATTCAACCAGAATTGGAAGAATTTATACGGAGAAGTATATTTTGCATCCAACCATACATTTCCCGATTCTGTCTTACCGAACTTACCACCATCGGCTTTTGTAATCAACGGACAAGTCAAGGCAAAAACCTCTCCCCCATTCGTACGGCGTATCAGTTCAGCACCAGTAGTGATATTGCCCCATTGATCCGAACCACCCATCTGAAGTTTACAACCTCTTGTCTGATTCAGATGCAGGAAGTCATATCCCTGAAGAAGCTGATAAGTAAACTCGGTGAATGACAAACCATCACGAGCTTCGCCATTCAGACGTCTCTTCACCGAATCTTTTGCCATCATATAATTTACAGTGATGTGCTTGCCCACCTCACGAACAAAATCAAGGAAAGTAAATTCTTTCATCCAGTCATAATTGTTGACCAGCTCAGCCCGATTCGGAACATCCGACTCAAAATCCAGAAACTTAGCCAACTGCTTCTTTATACAAGCCTGATTGTGACGCAACGTCTCTTCGTTCAACAGATTACGCTCTGCCGATTTACCGGATGGATCGCCAATCATACCTGTTGCACCACCGATGAGTGCCAATGGCTTATGACCACAACGCTGAAGGTGGCGGAGCATCATTACGCCACACAAGTGACCAATATGCAGCGAATCAGCAGTCGGATCAATTCCGAGATAAGCCGTTACTTGCTCCTTAGCTAACAATTCTTCTGTGCCTGGCATCATATCCTGTAACATGCCACGCCATCTTAATTCTTCTACAAAATTCATCGAATGATATTAGTTTTTAAATATTTAGTCTGGGCAAAAGTACGACTCTTTCTTCGAAGAAACAACTCTTATTCATTAAAAAATACATTCTTAATGTTACGCTGTACCCGCTCTGTGAGTTCTCCCACAGACATATTCAGTGTATCAGCCACTTTCTTATAAATTTCATGAATATCCGTCTCTGCATCATCTGTTTCCAGAAACAATCGGTCAAGTGGTACAGCACGTAAAGTATCTTCGTTGTATCTGGCACCGAATGAGAGATAAAATCCATGTCGGATAAGTTGCAAAGCAAGAGGTTCTTTCCCTCGAAAACCATGTAATATCCAGGGAATAAGGCCAGGACTACGACCTTTCATCAAACTGATAACTTCCGTAGATTTCACATTATGAATTAAAACGGGCTTCAGCAGACGTTCTGCAATACCCAACTGCCGCAAGAAGATACATTCCTGAGCCGGTAACAATTCTTTATGTACCAGTTTATCAATACCGCACTCACCAACAGCCAATACCTGAGGATGCATAGCCAACTCCTCAAACAAACCCCAATCAATCTCATCCTCCAGTTCTACATCCCAGGGATGAATGCCTATTGAATAATATCGCCCCGGCTCCGGAGAAAATTCTTCTTTGAGAAAACGAATATTCTTAATTGCAGAAAACGTACTTTCCGCCAAGTGATGGGTATGTATATCTAATAGTTCCATAAGCAATCAAGGCACAGGGTCATAGCCGGAACCACCCCATGGATGGCAACGCAGAATTCTTCTTATAGCCAGATAAAGCCCTTTGAATGGTCCGTGTTTCTTGATCGCCTCAATAGCATACTGCGAACAGGTAGGAGTAAAGCGACAAGAAGGAGGGGTCATAGGTGAAATACAAGCCCGGTAAAAGTAAATAGGAAGCAACAATATGTAAGACAAAAAGCGCCTCATTCCAGCTTCTCTGCTATGCGGGCAAGCAAAATCTTCACCTTATTCTCTATTTCAGCAGAGGAGAACAATTCATTCGACAGATAGATAAAAGCAACAGCCACCCCTTGTTCCTTCTCTTCCAAAGCCTGCCACAATCCACCCTTATTTTTACGGTAAGCTTCGCGTATCTGTCGTTTCACCCGATTGCGTTTCACAGCACGCTTAAACCGTTTTTTAGGAACACTGATAAGAATAGATGCAGGCACCTCCTGCCTGTCAACAGACATATACACTGCACGCAAAGGAAAGACAGAAAATGAACGCGAAGCCCCGCCTGCAAACATCTTCTCAATAACAATCTTACTATAGAGCCTTTCGGCCTTGCACAATGTATTCATCTTCTCTGGTTACAAGTTAAAAAAATTACGAGCTACAAACACTAACACACGTACAATACGTAGCACCCGTAGCTCGTAGCCCGTAACTTATTCCTTTCTTTTATTTTCCCTTATTGTTTTCCTTAATAAACATATCCAGTGCAGCTGTCATAGAAGGAGCCTGCACAGTAGGAGCCTCCAGGTCTAAACGAAGGCCGGCATCACGAACAGCTTGTGCTGTAGTAGAGCCAAATGTTCCGATCTTAATATTCTTTTGATCAAAATCCGGAAAGTTCTTCTTTAATGAAGAAACGCCGGCAGGACTAAAGAACACCAACATATCATAGTCAAACTCTTCTCCCTCTCCAAAATCGTTGCTGACAGTACGATACATTACAACTTCCGTATGCTGAACATTATGCTTGTCCAGCAGGTTCTTAATGTCATCATTATGCACATCAGACATTGGCACAAGATACTTTTCAGTCTTATGCTTTACGATAGAAGGAATGAGATCCTCAATCTTACCCGTAGCTCCGAAAAAGATCTTACGCTTACGATATTGCACATACTTCTGTATGTATAGCGCGATTTGCTCCGTCACACAGAAATACTTCATCGTCTCCGGAATCGTCACACGAAGCTCCGTGCAAAGGTGAAAGAAATGATCAATCGCATGACGCGAAGTAAATATGACAGCTGTGTGGTCAAGTATTGACACCTTCTGTTGTCTAACCTCTTTAGCAGAAACACTTTCCACTTTGATAAAGGGGCGGAAATCTATTTTTACGCCATACTTCTCAGCAATGTCGTAATATGGAGATTTCTCCGAAGCAGGCTTAGGCTGCGACACAAGTACTTTCTTAATTTTCAACGTCCTAAAATTTTATTACCAATATATTGTTTAGCTCTCTCAAACCCTGATACAAAAGCAAACAGGGTATGATTTCAAGGGCACAAAAGTACAAAATTAAAAGGAAAATGCTGCTAATATTATCGAAAAAAAGCTTTAACCACTTATAGAACATCAATATTTTAGTAAAAATTATCAGAAACAATCCGATTGAAACTAAAAATATGATTTTCAGATCGAAGTAAACAAGGAACAATACGAATGGGAAAAGGGAAAATCCAAGATAATAGATCAATGTAGAATAAGATTCCAGCCAAAGGCTTGTCCGATTTTTGTCAAAAAACACCCATCCTAAAAAAGAATAGAGCATCCATTTAAACAATAGATAAAGCAAACAGGCAAGTATATAGACTCCAAGCAGCAGGCGGGGAGAGACTTCTTCCATCAAAGCCGGTTGCACATCATTGAAATAATTAAAAATACAGATTCCGCTCAAAATACAGGTTTGCAGTACTAACAACAACAGATACCGAACATCTGCTGCCGTAGAAACAGCAAAGATACTGGTACGTTCCCGATGCAGTACAAAATCCTTCGCCTGTTGAGAAAGAAACTTCTTACTACGTGCCAGTGCAAAAGAAGACAAAAAGAAACAAGTCAGCAATATCAATGCTACTACATCATCCGTACGGGGAGAGTAGGGGAGGGGCATTCCCTCAAAGCCCGATGTCAGCATTAACCACATACTCATATCGCAGCAAACTTTCGAATAGACGCATCCCAGACAGGAACCGTATATATCAGCTTCACAGCCTCTTCCGGTGTAGTAGCCACATGCCAGATCTCTCCGTGCTGACGCCTCATAAAGTTTTCGTCAATAGCACGCGTAAGCATATCGAGCAACGGATCAAAGAAACCATTCGTATTTAGTATAACAATCGGATTAAGATAAAGCCCCAACTGCTTCCAGGTAATAATTTCGAGTAACTCCTCCAATGTACCACAGCCACCGGGCAACGCAATAACGGCATCACTCAAATCAGCCATCAATTGCTTGCGCTCGTGCATACTTTCCACTTCTACCAGTTTACTTAATCCCGTGTGATGCCAACCCTGTTCTACCATAAACTTCGGAATCACTCCGGTCACCTCTCCACCATTTTCAAGAACAGCATCTGCCACCGAGCGCATCAGCCCGATACTACCTGCCCCATTAATGAGCCGGATACGGCGTTTGGCAAGCAATTGCCCCAACTGCCGGGCGGCATTAAAGTAAACCTCATCTATCTTGGTACTTGATGCGCTATAGACGCATACTGAATTTATCTGATTCATAAGTTGGCTCTCTCATTAGTTACGCTTGCAAAAGTACAGGATTTCATCAAGATAACCACAAAAGAGGCCAAGAATTAAAAACAGAAATATTAATTCAGAGAGTAACGCATATACAAGAAAACGTATATCTCAAGCAAAAAGAAAAGATGTCTTAATACAAATAATTAAAAGAAACTTAAGTATCCCTCCTCCAGTTTTCCTTTAGCATCCATATTTCAGACATCTTTTTAAGTCCACTCTATAAATATCATTTAAGGTACATCAATCGCCCCACAAGGTAAATCCAGCACTGCGCCATTCTCCATCTCAAATCCGGCACCGCTTCGTAACTTGATCAGACCGTTGTTTTTGACAACCACTGTACCTCCTTTCTGCACCACAAGCCGTGCATTCAGGATACTGCCTCCATCTACTTCAAGTGTAGCCCCCGAACGAACTATTACCGATGAAGTATTATTCAGCGTCATCGTCTTATCACCTGGAACCACCAGGCGTCCCGATTGTAATACCACGTTTCCGCAAGGAGATTCTCCATCCCATGTTTCATTGGCATTTATCAGCATTGGTTTACAAACTGTCGGGAAATACTCTCCGGTATTTTGCGGGTTACCACGCATAACGCTCCACTCTATCGCAGTAGAAACACCTTCGGTCTTCCATACATACAAACCTTTTTCATTACCAGCAATTAGTTCATTTTTTCCATCGTTATCAATATCTGCCACACAAGGGGTTTCCAGAAACTCTTTATCCGATATTATTGGAAATCCTACGATATTACTTCCGTCATTATGCAAAGCATAAATGAATTTTTTAGAACAGAAAACAATATCCGGTATAGCATCTCCATCCACATCAGCCAAGATTGGAGTATTCACATTGGCTGCCCAATCTATTTGTGGTAACAATCCATCAATAGGCGTGCTAAAAATCTCTTTTCCCGTATGTTTCCATGCCTTTACTACTCCACGACCTAATATCACAACTTCCAAATGCCCGTCATTATTAATATCACCTACTGACAAAGTATGGTCCAACGAATAAGAAGTTGTGTAAGGGATTGTCTGACTCCCATCCCAACCATCAACAGTTTTGTCTCCTTCCAGACTAATAGCATAAACATGACTGACAGCTACATTGTGCTGTGAAAAGACCAGTTCTTTTTTTCCATCTCCATTTAGGTCGCATACTACAGGAGCAGAGCCTAAATTAATGTCCCCTGCTCTCCAGAATGGATTTATCGTTAAAGGAGTTCCATCCTGTCGCCAAATATAAATACCCAAAGAATCATACGAAGCAATGATCTCTATTTGTCCGTCATTATCAAGATCAGCAACGGTTAAAGCAGAATAATTATAATCTTTTCTACTGGTAATATTAGCATTCGGATTCAATCGCCTCAGTTCATTCCCGTTATGATCCAAAATAAAGATATCAGAAGTTTGATGTGATTTAATAATAACCTCCATCGTCCCATCCGAACTTCCGTCTAAATTGGCTATTACCGGACTTTGATGCATTGAATATGGAATATTCTTCTTCCACAGTAAATCCGGTTTATGATCTCCATCTTTATCAAATGGAGAATAACAATAAACTGCGTTTTTATCCATATAACTATTATCCCAAGATGATATCACTATATTTTGCTCTCCATTCCCAGCCAAATCCCCGAAAGCAGCCTGCCCTTTTATCATGATCGGTGTTTTGGCAAAGCCACTGACTGTAGTTACATTTCCATCAATATCAAATAATTCTTCACCCGTAGGCCGGAATCCCATCAAATAACCAGTACGAGTTTCATACCGATCCTCACAAAGCCAGAATATCTCCTGCTTGCCATCATTATCCACGTCGGCAATATTGGGGCAAGATTCAGATGAATAATTACCTGTAGTAATTCGTCGTGGAAACGGACTGGAAAATCCAGCCCATCTTGCCCCCTCTCGTCCAATTCAAACTGACCCCCTTCA
>OGZT01001231.1_pt1 | contig 18418 bp, 14 predicted proteins | sample 1576891 | NCBI WGS metagenome assembly OGZT01 (sample SAMEA3541521, study PRJEB24748) | human gut metagenome | biome: human gut; feature: human-associated habitat; material: faeces | place: China | collected 2012 | reverse complement strand
CGACGGCAGCAGCTTTCGCCGCGATCTCTTCCGCATTGCCCAGATAGTAATGTTTGATCGGCTTGAAGTTTTCATCGAACTCATACACCAGCGGTACGCCGGTCGGGATGTTCAGTTCGAGGATCTCGTCTTCGCCCATGTTGTCGAGGTATTTCACCAGCGCGCGCAGGGAGTTACCGTGAGCGGCGATGATCACGCGCTCACCGCTTTTCAGGCGCGGCAGAATGGTTTCGTTCCAGTAAGGCATAAATACGTCATCCGCGGAGCAGTAATTTTTCAGCTGTGGAAAGAGGATCCGCAGTCCAAGACCGATCTGGGTCAGTGCAAAGTACAGCACGCACAGGAATATCAGTGCATGCAGGATCATATGTTTTGCGGTTTTTTTATCCTTCGCCGCCAGGATCCTGACCATATACTGGGGATTCGACGCCAGTCCCATTCCCCAGCCGAAGAACATGGAGATATATACGAAGATTCCAATCTCCGCTGTCTGATTTTCAAAAACGCCCTTGCTCTTTATGAGTTCATGCACCGTCTGATCCGTCAAAACCCAATGTCCCGGAACGTTTTTTACGATAACCAGATACAGAACCCCGATGCTCACAGAGAGCATAATCAGATTCAGGCAGTCCGACTTCGTGACGGAGTTAAAGCCGCCAAAGCTCGAATAGAGGATAAAGAGATAAACAAGAAAGACAGCCACCTTGTAATTGATATTCAACAGACTGGATACCGCGATGCCAAATCCCTTGATCTGGATCATCAGATAGAAAATATAGCCGCAGATCATAAAAATGGCCGATACTGTCTGCAGAAATTTTGAATCATGCTTTTTTCCAATCAGCTGTGGGATCGACAGGACATCATTCTCATAAAGCCGGTCCGTCATCAGATACAGGAGACCCGCGCCGATAAACCACGGGATGACCGACGACGCGATGACAGAGAGTCCGCTGTGGTATACGTTTCCCGTAAATCCCAGAATCGTCGCCGCGGAGACCCAGGTTCCGACAAATGTGAAAAACAGGCGTTTTTCGTCATTTTTTCTCTCACCGACGAAAAACTTGGAGAGAGAATCGCTTTCCGAAAAGGAGAGCTTTCCGATGACCAGGAACACAACGGAATAGATTACAAAATAGATCAGCTGGATCAGTACCTGGTTCATAGCGCTCTCCCCGTATATTCCGTTCTGTAGCTGCCGTCATCCAGCCTGCGGAGTCGGTAATATCCATAACTTTCCGTCTCCGACACCTCATATCCATCCGGAATCGTCACAAACACCTCCTCCGCCCCATTCCGGTATGCCTGATGCACCATGCGGCGGATCAGGCGGGGGAGTTCTTCGGGTTCGGAGAACCTGATCCGCACGCGGGAAACTCCGTCGGATTCCAAGCTGGTCTGGTCCAGAACAGCGTCCCAATGTTCATTTCTCCCAATGATCTCCTTTGGGATCTCCCTCTCATACTCGATTCCCACAAGTGTCAGCCCCTTCGCCGGAGCAGTCTGTCCCGCCTCTTTGCGGTTTCTTGCCTCCAGTACCTCTTTCACATGTTCCGGCTCCCACTCACCGGTTCCGACTTTTAACAGGGTTCCCGCGATGATCCGCACCATGTTGTAGAGGAATCCGCTGCCGCAAAGGCGGATCGTTACGATGTCTTCCTCATTTTTCGTCACCTGCGCCTCATAGATCGTCCGGACCGTCTCCTCCGCCTGGTGGTTTGCAGCGCAGAAGCTGATGAAATCATGTTCCCCGATGAGATATTTTGCCGCCTCATTCATCTTTTCCACGTTTAACGGGTAATAGCAGAAATGGGCGTAGAGGCGTCGCGTCGGGATCTCGATCTTACAGTTTAAGATCCGATACTCGTAGGTCTTTACGCAGTTCTGCTTTCTTGGATGCCAGTCCAGGGGAACTTCCTCGGATTTCACCACACGGATATCCTCCGGAAGTCCGCGGTTTACCGCATAACAGAATTTATCTCCCGGGATCCGGCTCTCCGTGTCGAAGACCGCCACATTACCGCGCGCATGGACACCGGAGTCCGTCCTGCTTGCCCCAATGACGCAGACAGGCTCTTTCAGAAGATCCGAAAGAGCCTTATTTAACATCTCCTCTATGGTAACGCCGTTGGGCTGGAGCTGCCAGCCCTTGTATGCGGTGCCGTCGTAGGCAACCGTCAGTTTGATTCGTCTCATAGCTTTATTGTTTTCCTTCTGCCGCCCGGAAAATTCCCGGGCAATCCTATTTTTCTGAATATCCAGTTCCCGATTTCGACCATTTTCCACGCGGTGCAGTTCCCCGTCATATCCGGGCTTTAATGCTGTTTTTCATAGAAACCGGAGTTAATCATCTTCTACAGCAAAACCTTCAGCACGATCGCCGCCACAAAATACACCAGATACGCCCCATAAACCATACGGTCCCTCTTCGCGTACTTGAGCGGCTTCATCTTCGTTCTGCCCTCGCCGCCGCGGTAGCATCTCGCCTCCATGGCCATCGCGAGGTCCGTGGCACGGCGGAATGCGGATACAAAAAGCGGTACAAGGAGCGGTACCATGGATTTCGCCTTCTGGATCAGGTTTCCGCTCTCGAAATCAGCGCCTCTTGCCATCTGTGCTTTCATGATCTTATCCGTCTCCTCGATCAGGATCGGGATAAACCGGAGCGCGATGGACATCATCATGGACACCTCATGGACCGGAACACCGACCTTCTTTAAAAAGCCAAGACTCTTTTCCAGACCGTCTGTCAGCTGGTTCGGCGTCGTTGTGAGCGTCAGGATCGTGGATCCCATAACGAGGTAAACAAGACGGATCGCCATAAATGCCGCAAACCGGAGACCTTCCCAGGTCATCTGCAGGAAACCGATCTTAAAGATCGGGGTACCCGGCGTCAGGAACAGGTTGAAGCTGACGCTGATGAGAAGCAGGAACACGATGGATTTTAAGCCGCGCACCATGAATTTTACCGGGACATTGGAGAGCTTGATCGCCGCGATCAGAAAGATCGTCGCCGCAAGGTATGCCCAGATATTGTCCGCAATAAATAGTGTTACAATGTATACAAGAGTTCCAAAGAGTTTTGTTCGTGGATCCAGCCTGTGAAGAAGGGAATCTACCGGGTAGTACTGTCCAAGCGTGATATCTCTTAACATGTCGTTTCCTCCCCGGCTGTCTTTTCTGTGCTGTCTGCCTTCTCAGAGGCTGTTCCAGTGGCGTTCCCATGATCTGCGTTCTCGGAATCCGCTCCGGCTGCGCTTACCTGCGCTGCATTTCCGGAACTTTTTCCATACTTTTCGCGCCAGATCTTAAGGATTGCATTCTTCGCCTCTTCCACCGTCGTGATATCCGGATCCAGCGGGATCCCCTTGTCGATCAGCTTGTGCACCACATAGGTGATCTGCGGCGCCGCAAGGCCGATGGCTTCCAGCTCTTTATAATGGCGGAATACCTCCTTCGGAGTTCCGTCGAAGACCTTCTCGCCGTGGTTCATGACCACAAGACGGGACACATATCGCGCCACATCCTCCATGCTGTGGGAGACGAGAATGATCGTCAACCCCTGCTCGTTATGGAGCTTTTGTACGAGTCCTAAAATGTCGTCGCGTCCTTTCGGGTCGAGACCGGCTGTCGGCTCATCTAAGATCAGGACCTCCGGTTTCATCGCCAGAACGCCTGCGATGGCCACTCGGCGTTTCTGACCTCCGGAAAGGTCGAAGGGAGACTGCTTATAAAAGCTCTCATCGAGTCCCACCATCTCCAGCGCCTCTTTCGCGCGCTTCTCGATCTCCTCCTTCGGGAGTCCCAGATTCTTCGGTCCAAAGCAGACATCTGAGAATACGTCCACCTCAAACAGCTGGTGCTCCGGATACTGGAAAACCAGCCCCACATGGCTGCGGAGCTCTTTCTTGGAATATCCCTCTTTATAAATACTTTCTCCGTTATAAAGGATATCTCCGCTCGTTGCCTTTAAAAGTCCGTTTAAATGCTGGGTCAGGGTTGATTTTCCGGATCCGGTATGACCGATGAGGCCGATAAACTCGCCATCATGGATCGTAAGATTTACATCCTTTAAGGCATACTGCTCAAAGATCGTTCCCTGCCCGTATATATGATTCAAGTGTTTAATTTCGATTGCCATATTTCCACCATTTCTCCACTATTTTAAGAGCGGAACAAGTTCATCCACAAGCTCGTCGATGGAAAGAATTCCATAAGGAAGATCCATTCCGGCTTCCTTTAATTCATCTGCCAGTTCCGTTACCTGCGGCACATCGAGGCTGTATTTTTTCAGTTCCTTGACTCTGGAAAAGACCTCTTTCGGGGTTCCGTCCATCACGACATGTCCACCGTCGATAACGACCACGCGGTCTGCGTCAATGACCTCTTCCATATAGTGGGTGATCAGAACTACCGTGATCCCTTCCTGACGGTTCAGTTCATGAACCGTTTTAATGACCTCGCGGCGTCCGTTCGGGTCTAACATCGCTGTCGGCTCGTCCAGAACGATACACCGGGGCTTCATCGCCATAACGCCAGCGATGGCCACGCGCTGTTTCTGTCCACCGGAAAGCTTATTCGGAGACTGAAGTCTGTATGCTGTCATCCCCACCGCATCAAGGCTCTTGTCGACCCGCGCCCAGATTTCCTCCGTCGGAACTCCCATATTCTCCGGGCCGAATCCAACGTCCTCTTCCACCACGTTTCCGATGATCTGGTTATCCGGGTTCTGGAATACCATTCCCGCCGTCTTTCGTACATCCCAGAGATGCTCCTCGTCGTCCGTCCTCATTTTAGAAATATAGACGGTTCCATCCGTTGGAAGCAGGATTCCGTTCATCAGCTTCGCGAATGTGGATTTTCCGGATCCGTTGTGTCCTAAAATCGCTACGAAATCGCCTTCCTTGATGTCCAGAGAGACGCCCTTTAACGCATGGCTGACCTCATCCTTGTCTTCCTCTTCATCGTGCCTGATATAGTCAAAGATCAGGTTCACTGCTTTAATGATTCCCATAGAAATCCTTTCTCGTTTTTCATAAACTTCGAGTGACTGCGGCGCCGCATACACCTTCAGGCTGCCGCGACAAATGTTTACACGTTTCTAAATTTTAGTTGATATCTCATAGTAAGTCAAGTGTTTTCGCATGGTTCCAGGAGCTTACCTTTTCAGATATGTGAAAACGGCATGCCACAGGATTTCTCCCATGACATGCCGCCCATCATTCCTTTCTAACTTACCCAGAGCCCCGATGCATCCAACGTATATCCGTCGATCACAGTGGACGCTGCCATCGCTCCGTTCGCGTTCAGGTAATACCACTGTCCCGGTGCAGTCTGACGCCAGCCTGTTGCCATCGCTCCATCGGCATCCATGTAGTACCAGACACCGCCAACCTGCTTCCAGCCGGTCACCATCTTTCCGTCACTTTCGAGGTAATACCACTTATTATTGACCAGTCTCCATCCCGTCACCATGTATCCGTTCTCGTCGAAATAATACCAGGTTCCAAGGATCCGGTACCACTGGGAGGTCACGATCTGACCATTCTCGTCCACATATTTCTTTCCATCCGCGTAATTCTTCCAGCTGCCCTCCGTGTCACCCAGGTCATCCAGGTAGCGGTCGGAGGAGACGATATACTCGCTGCTCTTGCGGTACTTCGCATCGTTCGTTGTCTTTCCCACCGCGCGGATCTCGTAATAGTAGTTTCCCTCTCTTCCCATATACTCGGAGAGGTCCTTGCTGGTTCCCGTCGCATCGATGGTCCGGAGATAATAGTCATCCCGGTACAGGCGGATCTGATATCCCGTCGCGTAATCGACTTTCTTCCAGACCGCTTTCATATGATTCGAAGCGCCCCATCCGGCTTCATCCGGAGTTTCCAGCCAGACTACCGGGTAGTAAGTGACTGTGACCTTCAGGTCATCATCCACTTTCACTGCCTTACTCAACGTCGCACCGGAGATCTGGCAGGACTTTGAACCGTAGCTGGAGGAGAACTCTCTTCCGCTGGAGGAAAGAATCAGCGTTGCCGTCACTTTCGTTCCAGGATTCCATTTTTCTACATCCTTGCTCCACTCCACGGATGTGATCTCGATCCCGTAGCTGCCGCAGCTGATCTCCGGCTCCTCGATCACGCCGGGATCTTCATACTTGTCTTTAAAGGTGATCCTTATAGAATTCACCGTCGGCGCAGCCAGTGCAGGAAGAACCATCCATATCGTCATCGCCATCAGAATTCCTGCTGCCGCAAGCCATTTTCCAAAAGTTTTCTGTCTCATAAGGTGCTCCTTTCCTGTATTTTCAGTCTGCTGGAAAATATTCCGACGATTTTCACCGCATAACCGCATGCCCTGCAGGTTCAGATCTTTACTGCGGTTTTCTCCAGATACCGTCCTGATCTACATAGAAGGTATCGATCACTTCATTGACCGCCTTATGTCCATCCGGATACAGGTAGTAGATCTGTCCGTCGATGTTCTGCCATCCTGTGAGCATTCCGCCGTCACCGCCGAGGTAATAAGCCTTATCACCCAGCGTGATCCAGCCGGTCACCATAGCTCCGCTCTCGGAGAGATAATACCAGGTATTGTTGTAGAGAAGCCAGCCCGTCTGCATCTTTCCGTCACCGTTCATGTAGTAATAAACGCCGTTCTTCATCTGCCAGCCGGTGAGCATCATTCCGTTTGCGTCAAATAAGTACCAGATATTTCCGATAAATCCCCAGCCGTTCTTTAAATAAGTTCCGTCCGGGTAACGATAATACCAGCGGTTTCCGTCGAGGATCCAGCCGACCACATTCACATTTGACGGGGCCTGCTGGGAATTTCCGGAATTATTTGTGCTGCTGTTGTTGCCGCTTGACGGCTTTTTCTTTGCCGCTCTCGCCGCGTCATTCTCATCGATATAGACCTCATCGGATATGGTCCAGTCGCTCTTTGACGCGTACTTGGATACCTCATCGTTTGACGGGAGCGCGCGCACCTTAAAGGTGTAGGTTCCCTTGGAGCTCATATACGGAAAGAGATCACAGCTGCTGGTGTGGATCTCGCCGCTCTTGTAGACGTTCTTGCTGCCGCGGTAGAGGTACACCTCGTAGGACGCGTCCTCAACGGCCTCCCACTTCGCGAGTCCGAGATCGGAGCTTCCGGACTTTGTGGTCTGCCAGTATGCCTCGCCCGGCGCGTCAAGATCGCCCTTTGCCGGTTTTGTCTTTACGGTAACCACCAGACGGTCGGAAGATGTTCTCGAAGCGCTGACAAAAGTTCCGTTCTTTACCTTTACCTTTGAGGAAGTGTAGGAGCTGCTGCTGAACCTATAGTCATTTAAAGTCTTTAAAGTAACTTTCATGGTGTAGGTTCCGCCGATCTTCACGTCGTTCTTTGTGGAAGACCACTTTGCGGATACGATATCATATTTATCGTTGTTCGGGATCGATACCTCGCAGTTATCAGAATTGTATCCCACATCAAGATCCGGCAGGGATTCCCCCACCGTCGGTGTCACATCCAGCGTGATGCTGACACTATTCACATAACTGGTCGCCGCAAACGCTGTCTGCGCCCCGGATACCGCAAACACGACCGCCATGACCCATGCGGCCATCCATGTACTTATTTTTTTCCATTTTCTTTCTGCCATAGGATTGCCTCCCCTCAAGTATCTTTCTTTAACTATATTATAAGGTTGGACAATATCTCCCGTCAACTTACGATATTCTGTCTTTTAGCGGCAAATCCGTGGCAGTTTGAGGCTTAGAATCTGCATTTTCCTATTATTCTTCCATTTTCCATATTTACCGTTGATCCTGTCATTTTCTGTGTAGTTTTAGTCTGTCCTCAGTGCGTCGATCGGATTCAGCTTCGCCGCCCGGCTCGCCGGCATGTAACCAAAGATCAGTCCGATGGCAACAGAAACGCTAAACGAGATCACAACTGCCGTCATGGTCGGCGGCGCGTCGATTCCCATGAGGGCACCGATTCCCGTACTTGCTAAGGCTCCGATCATGATTCCGATGATTCCGCCGATGGAGCTTGTGACCAGGGCCTCGATGACGAACTGCTGCATGATCACGCTCTTCTTTGCCCCGAGGGCCTTCCTGATGCCGATTTCCCTGGTTCTCTCTGTCACGGACACCAGCATGATGTTCATGACACCGACGCCTGCAACTAACAAGGAGATACCTGCGATACCGCCCAGCATCATGCTCATCATGGCAATCTGCTCATTTAAGGAATCGAGAAGGGAGCTCATTGCTGTCACCGTGTAGAGGTTTTCGCTCTTCATCTTTTCATAGAGAAAATTTTTAAGTTCTGTCGTGCATGTTTCCGTGTCGTTGATGTCCCGCGATGTGAAGATATAGTTGTTGATCACAGCATTTCTCGCCATCTTCACAGCTCTGGAATACGGGATCCACACAAAGTCATCCATACATCCGTCATCGAACTCAGAGCTGCTCTCCGTCTGCCGTTCCACAACGCCTACAATGGTGTAGCTGTCACCGTTTAACTTGACCATCTCGCCCACGGCGTTCTGGGAGCCGCCGTAGAGCTCCTCCGCCACGTAGGCGCCGATGACCGCGACTTTTCTCCTTGCCTCCATGTCGGAGTACTGGAGATTTCTGCCATACTCGATCTCGTAGTCCTTGATTGCGAGATAATCCTCACTGTAGCCGCCGACACTGGTGGAATCCATGGTGTCGGAGTCATGTTTTACCGTGACGCTGACGGAAACGTTCGGGGACATGTTCTCGTAGAGGTCTGAATGTTCCTCGTAGAACTCATAAAATTCGTTCACATCAATACTTCTGGATGCCACCGCCTTGTACTGGACCGTGATCTGATTGACACCCATGGAAGAAAAGCTCTCCACCATGTAGGACATATAGCCGTTGACGATGCTGACCAGAATGATCACCGACGCAACACCAATGATGATTCCAAGCATCGTGAGAAAGGATCTCATTTTGTTGCCCCATATACTTTTTAACGCCATTTTAAATGATTGCAGCATACTTTTTCACATCCCCGTCGAAATTGATCTTTCCGTCATGGATCCGCACCACCCGCTTCGCCTCCAGGGCGATGGAGCTGTCGTGGGTGATCATGACGATCGTGTTTCCTTCTTCATTGAGTTTCTTTAAAAAATCAAGCACTTCCCGGCCTGTCCTGGAGTCCAGGGCACCCGTGGGCTCATCCGCCAGGATCAGGGACGGGTCCCCTGCGAGAGCCCGCGCGATGGAGACTCGCTGCTGCTGGCCGCCGGAGAGCTGGTTCGGAAGATTCTTCCATTTTTCGTCGAGACCGACCTTTTTTAAGGAATTCATGGCCCGCTCCCGCCGTTCTTTCTTGTCGTAACCGGCGTAAAGGAGCGGGAGTTCCACGTTCTCTAAGAGATTTAACTTTGGAAGCAGGTTATACTGCTGGAAGATAAAGCCGATCATGCGGTTTCTGATCTCCGCCAGCTCGTTGTCGGACATATCCGCCACGTCCTCGCCGCCGAGGAAATATTCGCCCTCCGTCGGGACATCCAGGGCTCCGATGATGTTCATCAGGGTTGATTTTCCGCTTCCGGATTTGCCGACGATGGCGACGAACTCGCCTTTGTTGATGGAAAGGCTGATGCCGTCGTTGGCGTGGACTTCCTCGTCGCCCATGTAGTAGATCTTGTAGATATTGCGCAGCTCTATCAGAGGTTCCTGCTTTTCCAACTTCTCATGAACTTTTGAAACTGCCTCTTCCTGTTTCATCGGCTCTTCTGCGGTATCTATTTGTATTGAGAATTCAGTCTTTTCCATACAATTTATCTCCTATACACTACTGGGATCTTCGTCCGCTGCCACCGTTGCTGCCGCCAGGACCTCCGTTTCCGTCAGGACCGCCCGGTGCGCCTCCGCCCATATCACCGCCAGGACCGCCCATGCCGCCCATCTGCATCTGATCGGTCTGCGTCGAGCTTCCGGAATCGGAGGAAATGTAGACCTCGTCCCCCTCAGAGAGGCCGGAAAGGATCTCCACATAATCGTCGTTGATGATTCCAGTTGTCACCTGGACCACCTCAAAGCCGTCCGGGACGTTGCTGCTGCCGGATTTTCCGGAGCCGGAACTCTTCTTCACATACACTCTGTTTCCACGCATCAGCGCGCTGGCCGGAATCACTAATGCATCTTCGGAACTGTCGAGAATGATCTTCGCGTCCACGTTCATGCCAGGAAGAAGATTTCCCGTATCGTCCAGTGTCACCGTTACCGGATAGTTCGTGACGCCGTTGGAGTAGCTGCTCTGCAGACTCACATTTGTGACGGTTCCTGTGAATGTCTCGCCTTCCACCGCATCCGCCGTGATCTCCACAGACTGGCCGACCTTGATACTTGAGACATCGAGTTCATCCACGGACATCTCCAGTGTCATGGTGGACAAGTCATAGATCACCGCCATGGTGGTCGTTCCGCTGGAGCTCTTGGAGATCTTATCCCCAACCTTCGCGTTTTTCGTGATCACTGTCCCCGAGATCGGCGCTGTGATCGTGTAGTCATCCACGCTGTCCTGGGTATTGCTCAGTTTGTTCTCCGCGTTTTCCAGGTTGTCATCTGCGCTCTCCACTGCATCCTTGAATTCCTTTAAATACTCTTCCGCCGTCTTTGTGGTCACCTGGAACAGCTCGGAGTTTTTCTCCACATAAGAACCTTCATGAATCAGAAGGTTCTCGATCTCAAGGCTCTTGTTTCCGGAGATTTCCACGCTCAGGGTCGTCTCCGTCTTCGCGGCGAATGTTCCCTCGGCGCTGCAGACAAATCCGTCAACGGTCACGGATGCCGCGGTGTCTGTCGTGAGTCCGCCTGGGTTTGATACCTCGACCGTCACGTTCTTCACGAGACGTCCTCCGGAGAGTGTCTCCTCCATGCTGCTGACAACCGTGACGGTTCCGGAGATCTGCTCGCCGATGTCCTCCAAAGTCACTGCCGCCTCGTCACCTACGTTGATCTCCGCCGCCTCGCCTGAGAGGAACGGGACTGTGATCTTCATAACGGAGTCATCATAGAGATCCGCGATCTTCGTTCCATTATTTACCTTATCGCCCTCTTTGATATAGAGAGTCTTGATATATCCGGACGCTGTGGAGCGGTATGTATTTCCGGCGATCCGCGCTATCTCCTCGGCGTAATCGGACTGTGCCGTCTGGGCACTCTCCTTCGCGCGCTGGAGACTTGTCTCTGCGGAGCTCAGGTCAGAGTCCATGGAAGACGCGTCGATCCGGTAGAGGATCTGGCCTTTTTCCACCACGTCGCCCTCCTCAAAGTTCGCCTCGATGACCTCGCCTTCCACCAGGGATGTCACCTCGTAGGTGTCCTTCGGTGACAGGGAGCTGGACGCCGTGAGCTCTGAACTGATGTCCGTCCGCTTCACTGTCGCCGTTGACACGGACTGGTCACCCTGACTTTTCTGGCTCGAGGTCTTTTTCTTATAGAGGAAAAATCCGCCAAGCAGCGCTGCCAGAACCACTATAAGCACGATCACGATCCTTCCGCTTTTTCCTTTCCGTTTTTTCCGTTTCTTCTCTGCGGCCACCTTTTCGTTCTCCATACTCGTTCCTTTCCTGTCTATTGAAATCTTCCGCTTCTCTTAACTATGTTCCAGATCTGAATTTCCTTGCCTTAATTTTCTCTACCCGCATTCCTTCTGCGGTATTTCTATTTCATGTATTATATGTATATTCGTAACTAATCAATAATCTCCGACAACATCTACAACCGTATAAGTCGCATTCTCGTCGCTTCCACTCTTCTCCCACACGATTGCGATCTTGTCACCCACCTCAAACTCTCCGTAGACGGAGAACAGATACTGGAGCTCTGACCCGCTGATCTGGAACTCATCGCCCTCACCGCCGTTGTCCTGGTAATCGGTGTTTAAGACCACCTTCACCGGTGTGAACGGGTCACTGGAATCGTAGTAGATCGCCTTGATCCGGCCCTCCGTGGCGCCTTTGTTCTCGCCGCCGTTGGAATAGGCGAAGATCATCTTTGTCTCCTCGTGGTAATAGATCACGGTGGCGTAATCGTTGATCTCGCTCTCATCGGACATCTCGCCGTTTAAAAACATGGTAGCGTCTTTCAGGGAAAACGGAACAAGACTCTTTAAGTTCCGGCTGTCATTGTCTAAGATCTTCGGTCCCTTTAAACTGTTATCCAGGATCGAGGATGTGTTGATCTCGCCGTCGGAATTGTAGGTCAGGTCAAATACCTTGCTGCCATACTGGTTTCCTTCTTTTGTCTTCGCCTTCATCAGGTTATAGAACAGGTTGATGCAGTCTTCCCTCGTGAGGACCTCGTCAAGATCACGATAGATCCCAGAATCCAGGGACAGGGACTTGAACTTCGCAAGGCGGCTCTCCTGAAGACTTCCGGAGAAATCCTCGTTTGTGTATCCTAAGACTCCCAGGACTGCCTTGATGGCATCCCGCATCGTAACTCCCTCGTCCGGCTTAAAGTTTCCGCCGAGATAACCGGACATCCAGGAGTTCGTCGCCGCCGTGCGGATCGCCGCAGAATACTGGGATTTTGAGGAGACATCCACGAATACAGATACGGTTCCCGCCGCGTTTGCCGCCTCCTTGTAGTCCGATGCCTTTACGAGGAGTTCCGCAAATTCACCTCTCGTCACATTCGCCTGGTAATTACTCGTCGTTATAATTCCAAGCAGGCTCACCGCTTTCTTCCTCATTTCAAATGTGGTGCTGGCCGCGTAAGCGTTCACCGTCATTCCGGCCCCCACCGCACAGACCGTCAGACTGACCGCTATTATCTTTCCTCTTCTCATTTCCGTTCTCCTTTCATCCGCCTTGACCGCCAGATCATCAGCCCCTGCAGGTCATCTCTTTCCAGATCCATTGCCTGATTTCCATTGACTGCTGCGTACACTCGTCATCACGGGATCTTTGTACTTTTAAAGTACATATACTCCTGGTTCCTTGCATTTTTCTTACTGTTTATTACGTTTCTGCAATAAACTCTATCAGAAACTTGTGATTCCTCTGTGTTCGACCTGTGTTCAAACTGTGAAGGATGTCACACAAAACAGGGCATATCTGCGGCAAAATTGTGGCATGAAACAAAAAAGACCCAGAACAGATACCACTTTCGGTACCCGCTCCAGGTCTTCTCCCTATTCTCACACCCCCGGCAGCCGCCCGATCACATCGATCCCGGCGAACACCAGAAGTCCGTTTTTTATGATAAAATTTAAGATCACGATCCCCGCCGCTGCGTAAGCGATCCGGTCATCCAACTCCGGTCGGAATCTCCTGTTTCCCGTGGCAAAATACAGGATCCAGGAAGCCGCAGCCCACACAGCTACCGATGCCATATACGGCACCACCGGATGGTACAGAAAGCTTAGTACCGGATGCCCTGAAAGGAGTGCCCGGACGGCTCTCGTTCCCCCGCATCCCGGACAGTAAAGCCCGGTCATCATCTGAAACAGGCATGGCATCCGGAACCATGTCGGGATCATAATCTGGCTGCGATCTTCTGGCGCAGTCCACCGACCTTTGCTGCTGCCGAGTCGAACTCTTCCCCTGTCATCTCACCGGTCAGAACCGCGAACTCATCTGTTCCTTCCAGTGTCACAAATTTCACGTCACCGAAAGCTGCCGCAACGGCCTCTTTCTTTGCTCTCTCAGAACCCTCAAACCGTGCAAAGTACTTTCTGGAAAGCTCAGCCGCCGGATGTACCTCAAGCTTCTCGCTGCTCCAGCCGATCTTCTCCGGCTCATCGCCGAAACGGACTGCGGAGATCATATCCCCGACAACGGCGCTGGCTGTCGGCAGTTTCCCTGCTCCGCTTCCATAGAACATGGACGCGCCCAGCATATTTCCCACAACGAGGATTCCGTTGAACACATCTGTCACCGCATACAGCGGTTCTTTCGCGTCCACGAGGACCGGCGCGACCTCCAGATAGATCTTTCCATCTTTATTCACGCTGGTTCCGAAGAGCTTGATCGCCGCACCCATATGTGCCGCGTAGCTGGAATCCATGGAAGTGATTTTTGTGATTCCCTGGGTCGGGATCTCCTCGTAGTTTACTTCTTTTCCTGTTGCGACCGCAGTCAGGATCGCGATCTTTCTGCAGGTGTCATATCCTTCAATATCTGCCTCCGGGTTGCGCTCCGCGTAGCCCAATTCCTGGGCGCGCTTTAACGCCTCCTCGAAGCTCCATCCCTCCTCATTCATCTTTGTGAGGATGTAGTTTGTCGTTCCGTTTAAGATACCGGAGATTTCTAAAATCTCCTCGCCGCCGAGGCTCTCCACAAGCGGGCGGATGATCGGAATACCGCCGCCGACACTTGCCTCAAACAAGAAGCTGATGTTCTTTTCCGCGGCGATCCGGATCAGCTCTGTCCCATGGGCCGCAACCAGTGCCTTGTTGGAAGTCACCACATGCTTTCCCGCGAGCAGGCAGCGCTTTACAAACTCATAGGCCGGTTTTGTTCCGCCCATGGTCTCCACAACGATCCCGATCTCCGGGTCATTTACGATCTGTTCCACATCATGGATCACAAGCTTCTCCACAGGACTTCCCGGAAACTCCCTGAGATCCAGGATATATTTTACTTCTATCGGCTCTCCAGCCTTTTTTTCTACGCTTTTGCAGTTCTTATCAAGAACCTCATACACGCCGGAGCCGATGGTTCCGTATCCCATAATTGCCGCTTTCATCCGTCTATTTCTCCACTCCTAAAATTTTCACATTCTGTACGCCTTTTAAGTGCTCGATCTCCTCAACCATACCGGCAACATTTCCCGTGTCGGAGAGGACTTCCACACTGAGCGTTACCGTCGCGGATCCGTTTACCGGGATCGTCTGGTGGATCGTAAGGATGTTCGCGCGGTAATCCGCAACGATGTGGAGCAGGTCAGACAGAAGCCCCGGCTCGTCCATCATCTGGGTCACAAGAGTCACGGTCTTTCCTCTCGTGTTGTCGGAAAACGGAAGAATATCATCCTTATATTTATAGAAGGAACTGCGGCTTAATCCCACCTGCTCCGCCGCCTCCTGCACCGTCATGTTCTTGTCCGCCTCAAGCAGACGTTTCACCTCAACGACTTTTTGAAGGACTTCCGGCAGCGCTTTGTCACGTACCACATAATATTTGTTTTTTTTCTCCATATATCAGACCTCGCAAGCTAAAAATTTCTTTTTTATTACCGAAATCATACGTTTCATCGATTGCTCTGGCACGTTACCATATGTGCGTCCCAGAAAAACATGTGTACGCAAGAATCTTAGCATATTTTGGATACTTATGCAAGCAGATGTTCGCTGTCTGACAAAATCCACAGTTATTGCGTTACTGTACACGTATGCGTGTACAGTAACGTGATTTTGCCGATGCTTCGCATTCCAAATCGGCAAAATCTGCTACCAGAAGTGTATCGTACGGAATTTTCAGTTCAGAAAATTCCTACCCGTGTACAGTAACGTTATTGCTCTTAAAACAAGAAGGGAGAACCTGCAGATCAGGTTCTCCACTTTTTATTCCCATTCCGGATCGTTTTTACCAGTTTTTCAGTTTTAATTCCGGTTTCGGAATTTTTCTCTTTTTACAGATGCTCTTCCAGCTCACTGTTCCTATGTACCCCAGTGATCGCATACTCTGCCCACTCCGCGATATTTGTGGCATGGTCGCCGATGCGCTCGTAGTATTTGGCGATCATGAGGATGTCCAGGATCTGTTCCTGGGTGGCCTCGCCGTTTAAGATACCGTCTGCCAGTTCTTTCTTCACCTGGGAGAACATATCGTCGATCACGTCATCGTAGGCGATGACTTCCTTTGTCTTCTTGAGGTCCTCGTTTGCGAAGCTCTCAATGCTCTCGTGGACCATGGACGCAACGGCTTTTGCCATCTCGCCGAGTCTTGTCGCCTTTACCGGTTCTAAGAGGTCTGTGGTCTTGATGATCTCCGCGATATCGCCCGCCTGGTCACCGATGCGCTCCAGGTCTGTGATCATTTTTAATGCGGATGAGATCTTTCTTAAGTCACTCGCCACCGGCTGCTGCTCTAAGAGAAGCTTCAAGCACTTGCTCTCGATATCTCTCTCCTTTAAGTCCACGTTCGCATCGTCTTGCAGGATCTTCGCCGCCTTCTCCCGGTCCATGTGCATCAGTGCCTCGTAAGTCCCGTCGATCATTTTCTCGCAGAGCAGTCCCATCTCCGCCAGCATCTTATGCAGCTCTTCCAATTGCTTTAAAAACGCGTCTCTCATAATCAGCCAAACCTCCCTGTGATATAAATTATTTATCTTTTTCTAATTTTTTACAACATTATTTTTTATTGCTGTGATATCATTATACGAAAATCATGTAAAATCGACTACCGTCAGATTGTTAAATCAAAGTAAAATTTATATAAAAATAACAGACGCCTCTCCTGCGTCTGTTAACTTTACATTCTTTCATTTACATTCTTTACATTTTTATCTTGAAATCTTAACTGTTACCATAAAAATCCTATATCAAACATTATGAAAGTAATTTAACAATTCTTTTTGCTGCTTCTTTTGTATCTTCCGGAGAACTGAACGTTGAGAATCTAAAATATCCTTCTCCACAAGCTCCAAACCCCTCTCCTGGTGTTCCTACTACTTGAATTTCCTGTAACAGATAGTCAAAAAACTCCCAGCTTTTCATTCCTCTCGGACATTTCATCCAAATATAAGGGGCATTTTTCCCTCCACAGTACCAAATTCCAAGCTGATCCAGGGCCTGCATCAATACTTTTGCATTTTTCTTATAAATCTGTATATTTTCATGAATTTGTTTCTGACCTTCTTCTGAAAAAACTGCTGCTCCACCTTTCTGAATAATATAAGATACACCATTTGTTTTTGTTGTACGATTTCGCACCCACATCTCATTCATATTCATCCCATTACGCTTCAATGCTTTTGGTATAATGGTATAACCAAGTCTGGTTCCCGTGAATCCGGCAGTTTTTGAAAAAGAGCAAATTTCTATGGCACATGTTTCTGCTCCATCCAGTTCAAAAATACTATGTGGAAGTATTTCATCCTCAATAAAGGCCTCATATGCCGCATCGAAAAGAATAATGGAACCTCTCTTATTTGCATAATTGACCCATGCCTGAAGTTGACTACGTGAAAAAACAGCTCCAGTAGGATTATTTGGTGAACAAATATAAATAATATCTGCTTCTGTTTTCTCATTTGGTTCAGGCAAAAATTCATTTTCCTCTCCTGAAACCAAATACATAATCTTTCTTCCTGCCATCACATTTGCGTCTACATACGCCGGATAAGCTGGCTCAATTACCAATACCTGATTAGAGCGATCAAATAAATCCAAAACATCTCCCAATTCATCACTTGCTCCGCTTGATACAAAAATTTCCTCCGCTGATAAAGAAATACCTCTTTTTGCATAATATTTTACAATCGCTTCTCTTAAAAATGGAGCACCACATTCTGGCATATATCCATGAAAACTACTTTTTGAAGCTTGATCATCCACAGCCTCATGCAATGCTTTAATCACTGCATCACACAATGGTAATGAAACATCTCCAATTCCCATTCTTAAAAGTTTTACTCCCGGATGGTTCTCTACATACGTTCTGGTTTTCTGGGCTATATTATAAAAAAGGTATGAGTCTTTCAATTCATTGTAATACATATTAGGTTTTACCATACTCTATTCCTCCATTATTTTTTTCTCTCCGATAATTTTCTTTCAAATCGGTCTTTGCGAAGATCTATTGGAATTCGTGTGGGATATCTTCCATTAAAACATGCTGCACAATAATCCTCACTTTCAATCAATTTTCCCAATTGAGAGATTTCCAGATATCCTAAAGAATTTACTCCAAGCATTCCAGCAATTTCTTCTGTACTGTGATGACAGGCAATCAGGTTTTCCTCAGAATCAATATCTGTCCCATAATAACAAGGATGCAAAAATGGAGGTGCGGAAATTCTCATATGTATTTCTCTTGCCCCTGCATCACGTAGTAATTTTACAATCTGTCTGCTTGTGGTTCCTCTTACAATAGAGTCATCAATAAGAACCACCCTTTTTCCCTCTATTACATTCTTTACAGGAGATAGTTTTATTCGAACTTTATCCAATCGCTCATTTTGGCTCGGTGAAATGAATGTTCTGCCAATGTATTTGTTTTTGATCAATCCAATCCCATAAGGAATACCTGATTTATTTGCATAGCCAAGAGCAGCATCCAGACCGCTGTCCGGAACTCCAATTACAATATCTGCTTTTGCCGGATAGTTTTCTGCCAGCAACTGACCTGCGCGAATTCGTGAAGCGTGAACAGATACATTATCGATAACCGAATCCGGTCTGGCAAAATAAATATACTCAAAAATACATGTTTTTTTCTTCT
>OGZT01001223.1_pt1 | contig 18479 bp, 19 predicted proteins | sample 1576891 | NCBI WGS metagenome assembly OGZT01 (sample SAMEA3541521, study PRJEB24748) | human gut metagenome | biome: human gut; feature: human-associated habitat; material: faeces | place: China | collected 2012 | reverse complement strand
ACTGGCGTCGATCCTGATCGGTATGATATGTGGTTATGTCGTTGCTCTGTGCTTTGGCATGGTTGATTTCTCCCCAATCGCGGAAGCATCGGTATTCCAGCTTCCGTCACTTATGCACTTTGGAATCAATTTTGAAGTTTCTTCCTGCGTGGCGATCGGTCTTTTGTTCGCGATCAACTCCATACAGGCGATCGGTGATTTCAGTGCGACAACAAGCGGAGGGCTGGATCGTCTTCCGACAGATAAAGAATTGAACGGCGGTATCGTCGGATACGGAATCGGAAATATCATCTGTGCACTTTTCGGCGGGCTTCCAACGGCAACATTCAGTCAGAACGTCGGTATCGTAACAACTACAAAAGTTGTAAACCGCTGCGTTCTCGGAATGGCTGCGGCAATCCTGCTCATTGCCGGACTGATCCCGAAATTTTCTTCTGTCCTAACGACAATTCCATACTGTGTGCTCGGAGGCGCTACGGTTTCCGTATTTGCTTCTATTGCCATGAACGGTATGAAGCTGATCACTTCCGAAAAGATGAATTACCGAAACACCTCCATCGTCGGACTTGCCGCAGCGCTTGGTATGGGTATCTCTCAGGCAAGTGCAGCACTGGCAACTTTCCCGGACTGGGTAATGACGATCTTCGGAAAATCTCCGGTCGTCATCGCGACACTTGTCGCTGTTCTTCTGAACATCATTCTTCCGAAAGAAAAAGAAGAAAAAACAATCCACAAGAGAACTGATCAATACGAAGACGATCACAGACTTCAGCCTGCAGCAGTATGGCGGAGATGAGATCGTCTTTTTCATTATTCAGCCACAGAATCTGTCGGTAATGAGTCATGAGAACATTGGAAGTAAGATCTTTGCTCTGACGAATGTTCTGAAAGGACTGGCAGATCTGGAAATGATCTCGCTGAACAGCAGAGATCTTCCATAATAGTAAGATCAGCTGCAAAATCGGTATCGAATACATAATTGAAACCTAATTCGCGGAGGGCATATACCATTTTGCCTGTAACCGGGGTACCGGCGGGCAAACCGAATTCCTCTCCTAAGGCCACGCGTACAGCAGGAGCTGTTTGTACAATAACCACTTTATCAGGATCGTCCAGATCTTCAAGAAGCCGGTTGGTATGATCGCGCTCAGTCAGCGCTCCTACCGGACAAACAGCAACGCATTGTCCGCAATAAGTGCATTCACTTTCACTCATTTTTTTGTCAAATGCAGGAGCAATGGTGGTATTGAAACCTCTGCGTACGGCTCCCAAGGCACCTACTGTCTGTACATCATTGCAAACGCTTTCACATCGTCTGCAAAAAATACATTTATCCATGTTGCGAACGATGGAAGAAGTTACTTCCCGTTTACGCAATGAAAGCTCTCCGCCAGTGAATGGCATTTCGCGTACGTTGAAACGAAGAGCAAGATTCTGCAATTCACAATTGCCGGATTTTGGGCAGGTCAGACAGTCATTCGGGTGATCGGACAGAATAAGTTCAGCTACTATTTTTCGTGCATTCATCACTCGTAGTGTACTGGTACGCACTGTCATCCCTTCTGTACATTTAGTGGCACAGGCAGGAGCAAGATTCTTTCTACCCTCCACCTCTACCACACAGATACGGCAGGAAGCTGGATTGTTTTTGATACAAGTACCCTTCAGGTCAATGTGGCAGAGGGTTGGTATGTTTATGCCGATTTCGGTGGCGGCTTCCAAAATAGTAGTACCAACAGGTACGGTTATCGAGTGACGGTCTATTTGTAGTGTTACTTCTTTGGTTTCCATAGTGTTTGAGATTAGCATACAGAGATTGCGTTAAATTTACAGCGTGCCATACACATACCACACTTGATACATTTTTCGGGAAGAACAGTATGTGGTTTACGTGGCAGACCTATGATGGCATCTGCCGGACAGTTTTTGGCACAAAGGTGACAACCGATACACAGATCGGGATTGATATAGTACGTGAGCAGAGATTTACATTGTTTGGCACGGCAAGTCTTATCCCGTACATGCTCTATGTATTCATCATAAAAGTTATCCAATGTAGACAATACCGGGTTGGGAGATGTCTGTCCCAATCCACACAGCGCGGTATCTTTTATAACTTTACCAAGCGTTTGCAGCGTCTGTAGATCTTTTTCTGTAGCTTTACCTTCCGTTATTTTATTGAGTAGTTCCAATAATCGTTTATTACCGATACGACAAGGGGTACACTTGCCACAGGACTCTTCTACCGTGAAATCAAGGAAGAAGCGGGCTACCGATACCATACAATCGTCTTCGTCCATAACAATCATTCCTCCGGACCCCATCATAGAACCGGCAGCAAGCAGGTTATCGAAGTCGATGGGTGTATCGAGGTGTTTTTCTGTGAGGCAACCACCTGACGGGCCTCCTGTTTGTACAGCTTTAAACTTTTTATCTCCTTTGATTCCTCCGCCTATTTCATAAATTACTTCCCGTAGTGTTGTTCCCATTGGAACCTCTATCAATCCTACATTATTAATCTTTCCGGCTAAAGCGAAAACTTTCGTCCCTTTAGAGCGTTCTGTACCGATGGAAGCAAACCATTCGGCTCCGTTGATTAATATAATAGGTATATTTGCTAATGTTTCCACATTGTTCACATTGGTTGGTTGGTTTTGGTATCCCGATTCAGCCGGGAAAGGTGGTTTCAAAGTAGGTTCTCCCCTTTTACCTTCCATTGAATGGATGAGTGCAGTTTCTTCACCGCACACAAATGCACCGGCTCCATATCTTATATCTATATCAAAGCAGAAATCTGTTCCTAATATGTGTCCGCCTAATAATCCGTATTCACGGGCCTGTGTGATGGCTGTTTTCAACCGATGTATGGCGAGCGGATATTCTGCACGGATGTATACCAAGCCTTTGGAGGCTCCGATGGAGTATCCGCACAAAGCCATTGCCTCAATAATAGAATGGGGATCACCTTCCATGATTGAACGATCCATAAATGCTCCCGGATCTCCTTCATCAGCGTTACAGACTACATATTTAATGTCGGATTCCTGACGGGCAGTCAGTTCCCATTTCAGACCTGTGGGAAATCCACCACCTCCCCGTCCACGTAGTCCGGAGCGTTTGATTACATCTATCACTTTATCCGGAGTATGGTTGAGCAAGTAGTTTGCTAAAGCTACATACCCATTGCGTGCGATGTATTCTTCTATATTCTCCGGATCTATAAATCCGCAGTTACGCAATGCAATTCGCAATTGTTTCCGATAGAAATCCATGTGTTTGGAGTCACTTACTTTTTGTTCCGTCTTGGGATCAGTGTACAGCAGGCGTTCTATTTTCTTTCCTCCTATAATATGCTCCTTTACAATTTCTTCGGCATCTTCGGGGGTGACTTGAGTATAGAAAGTGTTGTCCGGAATGATTTTTACGATAGGACCTTTTTCACAAAATCCAAAGCATCCGGTCGTGATAACTTCTACTTTGTCTGTTATTCCGTTTTCTTTAAGTATTTTGTTCAGATTGTCAGCAATAAGGTGGCTGGAAGATGCTTTGCAGCCCGTACCTCCACAGATCAGAATCTGCAAATGTTGTGAACCAAGAGCCAGCCCACAACTGTTTTCAGTTACTTTATCATTGCTCTCTTCACGTAAACGGAGGGCAGTCTCCGCACTTCTTCTGATCTTCTCAAGATCGTGAATTGATAGTATTTTCATCCGTATTAAATTAAGTTCGGAACAAATATAGTAATTCAAATGATTATACAAAAAGAAAGCGTGTGAAATATTAAAAGGAAAGCATTATGTGGGAATTAAATAGCTTATTTGGGCTGTATTTGTATACTGGAGGTTACAAAAACGACTTTTATGTATCATTAAGACAGAGTAGTGTCTATCTGATGAGACGCGGATTAACACAGATTAAAAGCCTGTAGTTTTTTATCATACATTTGTTTTCCTTTGCGAAAATCTGCGTTTGTCTGTGTTTCAATAAAGATTTAAACTCTGTGGAACTCCGTGTTATTCTGTGGTGAAATACACTCAAAACCGTTTATATTTAATAAGAACTTTATTTTTTAAAGCGTATTTCTCGTCTACTACTCTATCTGTAGGGAAAAATGTGAATATAATTCTCCAATCTTCTTTTTGATAAATGAATTTTCGTACATTTGTTCCTTGTTCTATTAACACAAGTTTCTCCCGAATGAAGCGTTCTATGTCGGGTGGTATAACGATCCCTTCCCGTGAGACTTCTGCTGTAATGAAGAATCCCGGTGTTGATAACTTTGAAATGAATTCCAGAATCTGTTCAATCATTTTTTCTCTTTCTTTTCTACCATGACCTGTAGTAGTTTGCCGTAAGCATCAAATGATTTACGTGATGCCAGCGAAATGGTGATCATCAATGAAAGCATGGAAGCTGTAAACGTAATGACCATAATCATCATCTGATACTTGATAGCCACATTCGGACTACTCCCTCCCAATATCTGACCAATCATTGTTCCCGGAAGTGCAACCAATCCCATTACAGCAATGTTAGCTATCAGTGGGCTGAAGGCTTTAATGATTGCCTGCCGGATGAAAGGTGCCTGTGCTTCCTGCCGGGTAGCCCCATTGCCGAGCAAATAACAATAGAGTTGTTCTTCCCGTTTCAATCCACTGTAGTAGGTATTTAGTGCAATGACATTACTCGAAAGCATGTTTCCCATTAAGATACCGAAAATAGGAATGAAGTATTGTGCGCTGAATACATTGTCCAGCTGTAGCACTACGCCAATAAAGTACATCCCAACCAGGACAACACTGCATAGAAAGCCTACACTGATAGGAATCAATAGTATTTTCCGCTTTAGCCCGGTACGTACGAGAGCTGTCTGTCCGGCTACAAATATCATAATAATCACCCACAGAAAGTTTATCCACGGATTATTCCACAAAAACAAATATTTTAAGTACATCCCGATAAGGAAGAGTTGTACGATCATACGTGCTGTACCGATAAGAGTGGCTTTGAGTAGTCCGGTTTTAAATTTCCATAAATAAAATACAGGGATTATCAGTAAGAGTAACCCTGTTAGCAGACTAAGGTATGATATATCGATGGTTCCCATGGAAATATTTACGATTAGACGATTTACGAGTTACGATTGAAGTTACAAATTTATTAACTGATTACAGCCGTGAGCAAAAGTTTTATCGTGCGAAACGGCTAAAACGGATGCTCCTTGTTCTGTTTGTCGGTGAAAAAAGGACAGTACTTTATCTGTAGAGCCGGAGTCGAGTGCCGAAGTAGGCTCATCTACTATGATAAGTGGCTTTTTCAGCAAGGCAGCCACGGCTATCATAATACGTTGCCGTTGTCCGCCGGATATTTCCCCTACCCGTTTTCGATACAAATCTTCATCCAGCCCCAATTCTGCAAAACAACTGAACAGTCTTTCTTCAGAAAAAGAGGCTCCCCTGTTTGCTTTTAGTTCGAAAGGTAACTGTACCATTTCCTCCACCCATTCCATAGGCAGAGCCAGTTCCTGCGGAATCCAGGCTATCTGCCGGCGAATGGTGTCAATGGTATTTCGGGTCAGTTCGAAGTCACCTACGGTAATTGTTCCTTTACGTAGAGGGACAAATCCCATGACAGCATTTAGAAGAGAAGTTTTTCCTCGCCCCGATTCGCCTGCGATACAAGCGGTTTCACCTTTATGTAACTGCATGCAAAAACCGGAAAAAAGCTCTTCGTCTCCGAAAGCAATACATGCATTGTCTATTTGTAGCATTTTACTTCTTTATTCTATCTTTCTGGCAAAGGTAAACAAAATATTGGAAGAATCGTAGAATAATCTACTTCACATACCTCTATAAGTCTGTTTTTACAGAAACATTGTTTGGGTGTTATTTCTTGTATATTCTCATTGATTTTAAATATAGCTGACAACGATTGTTTTGCTTGAATACTGCGAGTATGCTTAATTGATGTTAAATAATAACATTCCGTTTGGGTGTTCCTATCTCTCATATGTTTTATCAAATAGAGTTAATTATTAAATCTTTCTATTATGAAACACATTTATGTATCATTACTGAGTGTCTTTTACTGTATGTATGCCCTTCCCTCCAATGCTCAGCAGTTAGTAGCCACAGCAGGTGAAGATTCCCCTATAGCAACATGGGCTATAGGAGAAGTTATAGGTGGCCATTATCAATCAGATGATTGTATGGTTATTCAAGGCATTTTGTCTTATGTATCCTTTTCTTCACTTGTTGGACTTGAAGACAATGATTGGCAGGATAAAACGGCTATATGGCCCAATTCGGTCAGTGATTATATAAATGTATGTATACCTCAATACAATTCTCCGATACAAGTTCGTATTTATTCGTCGAATGGAATGCTTGCAAAGCAATTTCGTCTGTTGAGATCCAAAGAAACTTTTGATTTATCGTTTTTGGCTCCCGGTATGTATGCTGTTAGATTGATTGACATAGATGGTAAAGCAGTAATAACCCAAAAAATCATAAAATTATGAGACACGTTCTTTTATTTATCTGCCTTTGTACTTGTTTGAGTTTGTTTGCCACTAATCCCCAGAAAGGATTTAATTATCAGGCAGTCATACGAGACGCTTCCGGAGTTGCTCTGAAAGAGCAAAATGTAACGCTTTTGGTTACTGTTTTATCTGATAATCAAGTCCTTTATAAGGAAACACATCAGCTTACCACATCTGTTTCAGGGTATGTGAATATGATAATAGGTGCCGGAACCAGTGTTTCAGGTACATTTGAAAACATAGAATGGAGTTCTCAAAATCAGTCCATAAAAGTAGAACTTGACAGAGGTAACGGTTATGAAGTGATTAATACTACAACATTGAATAGTGTGCCTTATGCTAAATATGCAGAATATGCGTTAGGTGGTGATTCCGAAGTACTTCAAAAATCAATCAATGCATTGAAAAAAACAAATGATAGTTTAATAAACTGTATTGTTACCTTGGAGGCAAGCTTGAAAAAAAATGAGACATCTATCAGTGATTTGAAAGATGCTACCGCATCATTTACTGAATATCAGGAGCTGAAAGATAAAAAATATACTTCTATTCTTCCGTCAGAGAGCTTAGGGCAGGTTAATATAACAGTTAATCTGAATGATGTGACAAAGGATTATCCGGTTTCTGCCAAGTTAACCTATAGTGGTGGAAATGGGTATGGATTCAAGTCGGATATAGAGATAACCTATCAGGGATCTTCATCCATGTCTTACCCCAAGAAGAACTTTTCTATTGACCTTGACAGGAAAATAAAATTTGGAAACTGGATACCAATGGACTCTTATCATTTGAAAGCTAATTATATAGATGCCACACAGGCGCGTAATGTCTGTATGGGACGTGTTATCGATGATGTTGCCGGTACATTACCTTTTGAAAAGCAACGTCCCTGGCGTTCGGGTTGGGGAGACAATATCAAAGGGAGTGTATTGGATAATGGTGCCAAAGGGCATATTGACGGATTTCCTGTGGAGCTTTACATTAATGATGAGTATTATGGACTGTATACCTGGAATTTGAAGACACATCGTGACAACTTCTGTATGGACAAATCTAATCGTAAACATATTTTATTGAAGGCTGAAGACCATAACTATTTCTATGGTTTTGTAGCCGGTAATTGGGAAATGAAGAATCCTAAGATAGATGGTGTAAGTGGTTTGGGTGACATTCCCCAGGATATTCAGAATACAATAGCCCGTCCGTTGAATTGGTTTGGCAGTGTACAGAGGAATCCGAGTTCTTTTAAAAGTGATTTTGCCAGTTATTTTGATAAAGGGTCTATGATTGATTACTATATTCTTCTGGAGGCATTTTATGCTGATGATGATGTAGATAAGAATCTTACGATGTGTACTTGGGATGGGAATATCTGGTATTTTTTGTGGTATGATATGGATACGATTCTGGGGCTTTACTGGAATGGAAGTAAGTTATTGTCCAGTTCGGGTACTGTTCTTAATTCTCCTGAACCCGGAGAAAGTGGCAAACGGTTCTGGAATATGTTTTATACTGCTTTTAAACCAGAAATCATAGCGCGTTGGAATGAATTGAAAAAGGATGCATTGAGTTATAATAATGTAATCGGCCGCTTCTCTGATTTTATGTCACAGATATCACAAGAAGCCTATGAACGTGATTTTAAGAAATGGCCATATATTCCATCGAATAGTAGTTGCTATACTTCTTTAGCACAAATAAGCAGATGGTATCAGGAACGCTTAGTATGGATGGATAGTTATTTTAAATGATCTTTGATTGAATACAGCTAAAAGAGAAGGAAAGACAGAATTTTGGTAATGATTTAGTGAGAGTGTAATTGCTTTGAATTACTGCGATTTGCATACTCGTTAAATAACTCTGATACAGAAATAGCCAAATTCCTTGATTGAGCAAAGAGTTTGGCTACTTTCTTTATAATAACTTTTTAAGTTCCTCTACATCAGGGAGCGCTTTCCTTAGTCGCTCAGGCATATCGGAAGCTGTTTTATAAGTAGCAACACCCATTGGTTTATCATAATCTCTGACAGCATACTCAACATACGCTTTATCAGCACTTTTACATAACACAATGCCAATTGAAGGATTTTCATTCGGTTTTCGTACAAAATCGTCAAGCACACGGAGATACATATTCAACTGTCCAAGATATGCCGTTTTGAATGGTCCTGTCTTCAATTCAATTGCAACTAACGAGGATAATTCTCGGTTAAAGAAAAGCAAGTCTATAATATGGATATGCCCTAACGCCTCTACGCGGAATTGATTTCCTACAAAAGTGAAATCCCGCCCGAATGTCATAATGAAATTCTTGATATTCTGTACTATCTTGTTTTCTACAATCCTTTCATCAATATCTTCTATATCTCTTGCACCAAGTTCTTCTACATTGATGAAATCCAGCATATATTCATCTTTGAAAGCCAATATAGCTCTTCTTGCAAATTCTGCAGGCGGTAATTTTTCCAGAAAATTGTTAGGCAGGATGCCTTGATTGTGATAAACATCCTCCTTCATCAATTTCTTTACAGTATCTACTTTTAGAAATTCATTAGCACATAACTTTATATAGAAATTGCGTTCTTCGAAGGTTTTTACCTGCGACAGTATTGCAGTATGATGGGTAAAACCTATTTTGAAAAACTCTTCAGTAGGGAAGTCCTTGAAATTCGGCAGTTGTAACTGCCGAATTTCAACTGTATCACAATCGTTGTCATGTATTTCGGTAGTTGAGACTGCCGAATTTACATCCAGCATTTGCCATTCCTCATAGAAAGTACGCATATTCTTTAAGTTGCGTTCAGAAAAACCTCTGAGTCCAGGCAGTTCCATTTGCAGTTTGTTGCTAATAAACGCTACTGCCCCTGTACCCCAATATCCATTGCGAGAATTTTGAGATATATAGCGACCAATACCATAATATAATGCCAATTGTTCTCTATTCACCAACTTAACTGCTTGGTATTGGCTTTGTAATATAGCAACTTTAATAGTCTGGACGGCTATACTATATTTAGCTTCTAATGATTTATTAGTTCCCATAATAATCTTATTTACATCCATTAAAATTTTGTATCATCTGTACTGTTTGGTTTATATCCTTGACTAACTGCTTTCTTTAGTCAAAACGTACCTTTTTGCTTATTCGGAATTTCAAAAGCAGAAAGATATAAGTTTGCCAAAAGCATTCAGGATTCAGTATTTCCTCGCACTGATTCGTCTGCTATATAAGTGGTTTCACCTTTATGAACTGTATGCAAAAAACAGAAAAAAAGCTCTTTGTCCCCGAAAAGGGATACATGCATTGTCTATTTGTAACATTTTACTTTTTTGTTCTATCTTTCTGACAAAGGTAAACAAAATATTGGAAGAATCGTAGAATAATTGATTCTACCTGCTTCGATGAGGGATGTTTTTGGGAGGGATATTACTTTACTTGCCTGTAGCTTACACCCGTTTCGCATGTATATAACCCTCCCGGATCAGATAAGGAATTAATTCTTTTTTCAACTGCATTTTTATATTTATCTTTGCTTACTGATTTTATTTAAAGTAAAGGCTATGATACAGAATGAACGAGACATTCGCCACGAGCATATACTCAACGTGGTGCGGCAGATGATGACAGCTGCCCGTACTGCTCCGAAAGGAAAGGGTATTGATATAATAGAAGTGGCTTTGGTTACAGGTGAGGATATCAAAATATTGTCTGACAAGATGATTGCAATGGTTAAGGAACATGGAATGAAATTCTTTCTTCGCGATGCTGATAATATTCTAAGTGCTGAATGCATTGTATTAATAGGTACGCGCGAGCAAGCACAAGGATTGAATTGCGGACATTGCGGATATGCTACGTGTGCAGCTCGTGCCGAGGGAGTGCCCTGTGCGCTAAACAGTATTGATGTAGGTATTGCCATTGGCTCGGCATGTGCTACAGCTGCCGATATGAGGGTGGATACACGTGTGATGTTTTCAGCCGGATTGGCTGCCCAGCAACTCAATTGGCTGAAAGACTGTAAAATGGTGATGGCTATTCCTGTTAGTGCTTCTTCTAAGAATCCGTTCTTTGACCGTAAGCCAAAACAGTAAATAGGGTTGTTCTAAAGATTTATAAATATTAAATTGTAAGTAAACAGATGGGAATTATAGTTGGGCTTCCTCGTTCGGGCGGTTCGGAAAAGGATTTGCAGTTGAATTTTGGTAAGGTGATGGCTCAGCAAACAGAGATGCGGGCGCCCTTTCTTCCTGCTGAATGGTATCCGCAAAGTGGTGTTCAGCTGACCTGGCCTCATGCGGGAACAGACTGGGCTTATATGCTTGATGAAGTACAGGAATGTTTTGTTAATATAGCCAATGAGATCGCTCAGCGAGAGCTGTTACTGATTGTAACGCCCGAACCGGAAGAAGTAAAGAAGCAGATCGCTGCTACTGTGAATATGGAGAATGTACGCTTTCTGAAGTGTGGCACAAATGATACCTGGGCACGCGATCACGGAGCTATTACCATGATGGACGTAGATGCCCCTTCCCTGCTCGATTTCACTTTTAATGGCTGGGGGCTGAAGTTTGCTTCCGATTTGGACAATCAGATTACCCGTCGTGCCATTGAAGACGGAGTTCTGAAAGGACGCTATGTCAACCGTCTCGGTTTTGTTCTCGAAGGAGGTTCTATTGAGAGTGATGGTATGGGTACATTGCTCACGACTTCTGAATGTTTATTGTCCCCCAATCGTAACGGGCAAATGAATAAAGTGGAGATTGAGGAATATCTGAAGAGTGTATTTCATATTCAGCAGCTACTTTGGCTGGATCATGGTTATCTGGCAGGAGATGATACAGATAGCCATATCGATACACTTGCCCGTTTATGCCCCACTGATACGATCGTATATGTGCAATGTGAAGATGAGAAAGATGAACATTATAAATCTCTTCATGCCATGGAAGAGCAGCTTAAAACATTTCGCACGTTGGCCGGAGAGCCTTATCGCCTGTTAGCTCTGCCAATGGCCGATGAAGTGCAGGAAGAAGGAGAACGCTTGCCTGCCACTTATGCTAATTTCTTGATACTGAACGATGCGGTACTTTATCCAACTTATGATCAGCCCGGGAAGGACAAACGTGCAGGAGAAGTTTTGCAGGAAGCTTTTCCTGGGTATGACATAATTGGCATTGACTGCCGCGCTTTGATCAGGCAGCATGGCTCTTTGCACTGTGTAACCATGCAATACCCCACAGGTATCCTGAAGTAACCTCAATCGTAAATTGTCTAATCGTAAATTACTAAGATGAGAAATATAAAAGTCGGCTTGATTCAACAGGCCAATACTTCAGATATCAGAACCAATCTGATGAATCTGGCTCAAAGTATAGAAGCATGTGCCGCACGTGGTGCACAACTGGTTGTGTTGCAGGAGTTACATAACTCTTTGTATTTCTGCCAGACAGAAAACACAAACTTATTTGATCTGGCAGAACCTATCCCCGGCCCCTCTACCGGGTTTTATTCCGAACTGGCTGCCAGTAACCAGATTGTGCTGGTTACCTCTTTGTTTGAGAAACGTGCTCCGGGATTGTATCACAACACTGCGGTTGTTTTTGACAGTGATGGCAGTATTGCCGGGAAATATCGTAAGATGCATATTCCTGATGATCCTGCTTATTATGAGAAATTCTATTTTACTCCGGGAGATATTGGTTTTGAGCCTATCCAAACATCTTTAGGCAAATTGGGAGTACTTGTCTGTTGGGACCAATGGTATCCGGAAGCTGCCCGTCTTATGGCCCTGAAAGGAGCCGAATTACTAATTTATCCTACCGCTATTGGCTGGGAAAGTTCGGATGCGGATGATGAAAAGATTCGTCAGCTCAATGCCTGGATTATCTCTCAGCGTGCCCATGCTGTAGCAAACGGACTTCCGGTTATTTCTGTCAATCGCGTAGGGCATGAACCCGATCCGTCTATGCAGACAAATGGTATTCTTTTTTGGGGAAATAGTTTCGTTGCCGGTCCGCAGGGAGAACTTCTTGCACAGGCCGCTAATGATCGTCCGGAAAATATAGTAGTAGAAATTGATATGGAACGTTCGGAAAATGTTCGTCGTTGGTGGCCATTCCTGAGAGACAGAAGAATAGATGAATATGAAGGGCTGACGAAGAGATTCCTGGATTAAGATTCAAAATTCACCACAGAGTTCCACAGAGTGCTAATTTATTTGATAAACGCAAATTAACGCGAATTATCGCAGATTTGAAAGACTGTTATTCTTTTATCTTTTGTTTTCCTTTGCGAAAATCTGCGTTAATTCTGCGTTTCAATAGTGTTACTCTCTCTCTCTGGTGAAATTGAATCTCACCGGAAAGTGAGTTTCCTGTTTGTTATAAAATTAACTGTACCGTAGATAAATAGTCCGAGGAACTGTGCCAGATACTCGTTTACATCTCCTGCTTCCACCAGTATGATAAGGAATATAAATTGCGCACTGTAAGCTATTCCGAAAGCCATAGCAAAGAACAACACCTGTTGCCAGAGGTTGTTCTTTTTGTCTTCTGTGGGGAATACCCAGTACTTACACCATATAAAATTATGTATCTGGGCTACGATATACGCAGTAATATTTGCAGGAATGTAATCGTATGATAGCTCATTCATCATTAACCAGATGACAAATGCTGTAATCAATGCATTGAGCGTACCTATTACGGCAAATCGAAAGATGCGTACTGATTCTTTCACTTATTCCTTAATATCTACTATCAGATTCAGTTCATCAAGCTGAGATGGATCAAGTGCTGCCGGAGCATCCAACATTACATCACGACCCGAATTATTCTTGGGGAATGCAATGCAATCACGAATAGAATCAAGCCCTGCGAAAAGTGATACCCACCGATCGAGTCCGTAAGCCAATCCACCATGAGGAGGTGCACCAAATTTGAATGCGTTCATTAAGAAGCCAAATTGTTCCTGTGCTTTTTCAGGAGTGAACCCTAAAATCTCGAACATCTTGGCTTGCAATTGTGAATCGTGGATACGAATAGAACCTCCACCTACTTCTACACCATTAACGACCATGTCATAGGCATCTGCACGAACTGCTGCCGGATCGCTATCCAATAAATGAATATCTTCATCTTTAGGATGAGTGAATGGGTGGTGCATTGCCATCAGGCGTCCTTCTTCTTCGCTCCATTCAAACATTGGGAAATCTACTACCCACAAGCAAGCGAATTTATTCTTATCACGTAAACCCAACTGTTTACCCATCTCCAAACGAAGTTCGCAAAGCTGTTTACGGGTTTTCATAGCATCGTCACCAGAGAGAATCAGAATTAAGTCTCCCGGTTTAGCACCGAAAGCTTCCTTCATCTGTTGCAATACTTCCTGGGTATAGAACTTGTCAACACTTGATTTTACAGTTCCATCAGCTTCTATACGTGCGTATACCATACCTTTGGCACCTATTTGAGGTCTTTTCACATACTCTGTCAGTGCATCCAATTGTTTACGGGTATAACTTGCAGCACCCTCTGCACATATACCACCAATGTATGCAGCACTGTCAAATACCGGGAAACCGTGTCCTTTCATGATATCCATCAGTTCGACGAATTTCATATCAAAGCGTAAATCGGGTTTATCGCTACCGTAATATTTCATAGCATCACTCCATGGCATGCGTACGAATGGTTCTGTCAGTTCAACTCCGCGAAGTGTCTTAAACAAATGCTTGGCCATACCTTCAAAAGTAGTGATGATATCCTCTTGCTCAACAAAACTCATTTCGCAGTCAATCTGAGTGAATTCCGGTTGACGGTCAGCACGAAGGTCTTCGTCACGGAAGCATTTTGCAATCTGGAAATAACGGTCGAAACCAGCTACCATCAACAATTGCTTCAGTGTTTGCGGAGATTGAGGCAAGGCATAGAATTGTCCCGGATTCATACGTGAAGGAACAACAAAATCGCGTGCACCTTCCGGGGTAGAACCAACTAAAACCGGAGTTTCCACTTCTATAAATCCTTGTTCATCCAAATATTTACGTACTTCTATTGTCATTTTGTGACGGAGTTCCAGATTGGAACGGACGTTACTACGACGAAGGTCCAGATAGCGGTATTTCATGCGAATGTCGTCTCCTCCGTCTGTGTTTTCTTCGATCGTGAAAGGAGGTGTGGTGGCAACGTTCAGAACGTTTAATTCTGACACGATGATTTCAATATCTCCTGTAGGTATATTTGAGTTTTTGCTAAAACGTTCGTTTACAGTACCAGTCACCTGGATTACGAATTCGCGTCCCAGTTTATTAGCCTGTTCGCACAGTTCTGCATTTACTTCTTCATTAAATACTAATTGAGTGATACCGTAGCGGTCACGAAGGTCAATAAAAGTCATACCTCCCATTTTACGGCTGCGCTGTACCCATCCTGACAGCGTGACTTGACTGTTTACATCGGAGATTCTCAGTTCTCCACACGTGTGCGTTCTAAACATATATTTTGTATTTTATAATATTCTTTACTTTTGTAGTAGTCTGCAAAAGTACACAAATTCTTAATCCTTTCGGATTAATTTCCGAATAATTTTCTGATTTTTGTGAGTAATATTGTCTACAATAGCTTCGTTAATCATTTTAATTCCATTAACGTATTCCTGGGCCTTCTGCAACACGTTAGCATTGTCTTTTACGATACTTCCTTTGGGTACAATAACGCGTAGTCCTTTTTGTATAAGCTCAATGTCCACATTTTCATCGGCTTGCATCGGATCACCATCGAAGTGAACTACTCCCGGACTGGTACGGTGAATACGCAACTTTCTGCAACGAAACGTTTTTATACGGCTATTCTGGTCGATGGTTTTATTGAACAACTGAAAAGCAAGTGAAGGAACATCGAGCACGGTAAACGGTTCAAGAATAGTGACATCCAGCAGACCATCAGTAAGGGTGGCTTGTGGGGTTATATATGCATTATTACCATATTGGGAAGCATTACCGCAAGCAATGAGGAAAGCTTTATATTTATAAGTACCGTCTTCCGTTTCCAATTCATAGGTTTCCGGTTGATAAGTCAGGCTCTCTTGCAGGGTTTTTTCCAGATAAGTCAGTAAGCCGCGTTTTCCGGCATTGGCAAACTTCAGGCTGACAAAGGCATCAAAACCTACTCCGCAAGTACAGAAGAAGTCAGCGCCGTTTATCTTGCCGTAATCGATAATGTCGGTTACTCCTTCATTGATTATTTCCAATGCTTTTTTAGGTTCCATTGGGATATGCAGATGTCTTGCAAGTCCATTACCGGAGCCACAAGGTATAATGCCCAATGCTGTCTCTGTATGCACCAGTGAACGTCCTATCTCATTGATCGTTCCGTCTCCACCGATGGCTACTACAACATCTGCTTTCTCTGCTGCTGCCTGAGCAGCAATCTCTATTGCATGACCGGCCCTTTTGGTATACACCACATCCCACGTATATCTCTCTTTATCTATCTTTTCGTCTAATAAATTGAGAACGAGATCTTTACCTTGCGTGCCTGAAATCGGATTGACAATGAATATAATTTTCTTCATGCTTTCGTTCATGCTAATTTTAATCGATTGTGGTCGACAAAAGTAATATAAATTTCTTAATTTTAAATCTTCCGGCTTCTCAAAAGCAGAAAGAGTATATTTTTTCTATTAAAAAGAACAGGCAAACACAAATTTTGTTATCTTTGCCCCCTGTTTTTAAACAGTTATTAAGGATAAAAGGATTTGGACTGTTGTCTATCAGTAACCAATAAAGCGAATAATAAATAACAATTCATGGGATTATTACAAGAGAAGTTAGCTAAGTACGACCTGCCGCAGCAATATATGGCAATGGGCGTATACCCTTATTTTCGTGAGATAGAAGGGAAACAAGGTACAGAAGTAAATATGGGTGGACATAATGTTTTAATGTTCGGCTCAAACGCATATACAGGTCTTACCGGAGATGAAAGAGTTATTGCAGCAGGCATCGAAGCTATGAAAAAATATGGTTCCGGTTGTGCCGGTTCTCGCTTCTTGAATGGTACACTCGACTTGCATGTGAAGTTGGAAAAAGAATTGGCTGCTTTTGTTGGTAAAGAAGATTCACTCTGTTTTTCTACAGGATTTACTGTAAATTCGGGAGTAATATCTTGCTTAACAGATCGTAACGATTATATTATTTGTGATGATCGGGACCATGCTTCTATCGTAGATGGTCGTCGTTTGTCATTCTCTCAGAACCTGAAATACAAGCATAATGATATGGCTGATCTTGAGAAGCAGCTTCAGAAGTGTAATCCGGATTCTGTGAAATTGATTGTTGTAGACGGTGTGTTTTCTATGGAAGGTGACTTAGCCAATTTGCCCGAAATAGTTCGTTTGAAACATAAGTATAATGCTACTATTATGGTAGACGAAGCTCATGGCTTAGGTGTATTCGGAAAACAGGGACGCGGTGTTTGTGACCACTTTGGTTTGACAGACGAAATAGACCTGATTATGGGAACATTCAGTAAATCATTAGCTTCTATCGGAGGGTTTATTGCTGCAGATGAATCAATCATTAACTGGTTGCGTCACAATGCACGTACGTATATCTTTAGTGCATCTAATACTCCTGCTGCTACGGCTTCTGCTCTGGAAGCTCTTCATATTATTCAGAACGAACCGGAAAGACTGGAAGCATTGTGGGAAGCTACAAACTATGCATTGAAGCGTTTCCGCGACGCTGGTTTTGAAATCGGTGCTACTGAGTCTCCTATTATACCTCTTTATGTACGCGATACAGAAAAGACTTTCATGGTGACTAAACTGGCATTTGACGAAGGAGTATTTATCAACCCGGTTATACCTCCGGCATGTGCTCCGCAAGATACATTAGTGCGTGTTGCGTTGATGGCTACACATACTAAAGAACAGATTGACTCTGCTGTTGATAAATTAGTAAAATGCTTTAAAGAATTAGAGATTATCTAAGCATTCTCTATAAGATATAAAAAGACGGTTGTACTCTTGGTTGGGTACAACCGTTTTTTTGTATAGCAAGAGTACGTATTTAAGTCTCCGTTAAATACCTATTTAACAGAGACTTAATATGCATAGTTTGTATGTATAAAGTACGTACTTTTTAATGCATTGAAATACAGATGTATACAGGTGTGATTCCTATATGCTGATTTCTGTTACTACCTGTCCGTCAAACAGATTAATCACTCTTCCGGCGTATCCTGCGTCATGTTGTGAATGGGTTACCATGATAATGGTAGTACCTTCTTTATTTAACTCACTCAGAAGCCCCATTACTTCCTTGCCGTTTCTGGAGTCCAGGTTACCGGTTGGTTCGTCGGCAAGAATCAGTTTAGGATTGGCTACTACTGCACGGGCAATAGCAACACGTTGCTGTTGGCCTCCGGAAAGTTGTTGTGGAAAATGTTTGCTGCGGTGAGTAATGGCCATGCGTTCCATTGCTGTTCCTACACGTTTTTTGCGTTCAGAAGCCGGAATACCCATATAGAGTAATGGTAGCTCTATATTTTCGTAGACATTTAGTTCGTCAATCAGATTGAAACTCTGGAAAACGAAACCGATAATTCCCTTACGGAGGTTGGTACGTTGAGACTCGGTGTAGTTGGATACCTCTTTTCCCTGGAGGTAATACTCTCCTCCCGTCGGGTTGTCAAGCAATCCTAAAATGTTCAGCAAGGTGGATTTACCGCAACCGGATGGTCCCATAATGGCCACAAATTCTCCTTCCTTCACTTCTACATTCACATTGTTCAGTGCCCATGTTTCTACTTCTTCGGTCTTGAAGATCTTTTGTAAGTTTACGGTCTTGATCATGATGGTGAGTTTTTATTGATTTCTAAATATTGCTGTCCGATTAAACTCGACAACAATAAAAATAGTGTGCTCGACTGCTGA
>OGZT01001220.1_pt1 | contig 18519 bp, 18 predicted proteins | sample 1576891 | NCBI WGS metagenome assembly OGZT01 (sample SAMEA3541521, study PRJEB24748) | human gut metagenome | biome: human gut; feature: human-associated habitat; material: faeces | place: China | collected 2012 | reverse complement strand
GCTGGGCTTTTTGCAGAAGGCCGAGGCCCGCAAGAAGGTCGTGGCCCTGAGCGAGAAGTACGGCCTGCGTGTTGACCCCGATGCGCTCATCAGTGATATTTCGGTGGGTATGCAGCAGCGCGTGGAGATTTTGAAGATGCTCTACCGCGACAATGAGATCCTCATCTTCGACGAGCCCACCGCTGTGCTGACCCCGCAGGAGATCGACGAGCTGATGGAGATCATGCGCGGGTTCAAGAAGGAGGGCAAGTCCATCCTCTTTATTACCCACAAGCTCAACGAGATCATGGCGGTTGCCGACCGCTGCACCGTCCTGCGCAAGGGCAAGTATATGGGTACCGTGGACATCAAGGACACCACCAAGGAAGAGCTTTCCCGCATGATGGTCGGCCGTGACGTCCAGCTTCAGGTCGATAAAAAGCCCGCTCACCCGGGCGATGTCGTACTGGACGTGGAGGGTGTCACCATCCACAACGACCAGCGCAAGAAGGACTCCGTCAAGGACGTCACCTTCCAGGTCCACGCAGGCGAGATCGTCTGTCTGGCGGGCATCGAGGGCAATGGCCAGACCGAGCTCGTCTATGGCCTCACCGGCCTCGAAAAACTGTCGGGCGGCAAGATCACGCTGGACGGCAAGGACATCACCCGCGAGAGCATCCGCCAGCGCTCGAAGGACGGCATGAGCCACATCCCCGAAGACCGTCACAAGCACGGTCTGGTGCTGGATTACAGCCTCGAGAACAACATGGTGCTCCAGCGCTACTGGCAGCCCGAGTTCCAGAAGGGCGGCTTCATCCAGTCCGATAAAGTCCGCGAGTACTCCGATAAGCTCATCGCTCAGTACGACGTCCGCAGCGGTCAGGGCAGCTCCACCATCGTGCGCAGCATGTCCGGCGGCAACCAGCAGAAGGCCATCATCGCCCGCGAGATCGACAAAGACCCCAAGCTGCTGGTGGCTGTTCAGCCCACCCGCGGCCTGGATGTCGGCGCGATCGAATACATCCACCGCCAGATCGTCGCCGAGCGCGACAAGGGCAAAGCTGTCCTGCTGGTCAGCCTCGAGCTGGATGAGGTCATGAACCTGTCCGACCGCATCCTCGTCATGTACGAGGGCGAGATCGTGGGCGAGTTCGACCCCAAGACCACCACTGTGCAGGAGCTGGGCCTCTACATGGCCGGCGCACGCAAGCAGGGAAAGGAGAGCAAATAAATGAACAAGAAAAAACTTTCCCACAGCAACCTCAACAGCTCCATCACCAGTGTGCTGGCCGCGCTGCTGTGCATCGTCATCGGCATGGCTGTGGGCTTCCTCGTGCTGCTGGCCATCAACCCGGCCCATGCATGGGGCGACGGCTTTGTCCGCATCATTAAGGGCGGCTTCCATGACGCCCCCTACGGCGTCGGCAAGGAGCTGGCCAACGCAGCACCCCTCATCATGACCGGTCTGTCCGTGGCCTTCGCCTTCAAGACCGGCCTGTTCAACATCGGTGCTGCCGGTCAGTACACGCTGGGCGCTTACGGCGCACTCTACTGCGCCATCATGCTCAAGATGCCCTGGTATGTCTGCCTGATCGTTGCCACCATCCTCGGCGGCATCTGGGGCGCTATCCCCGGCTTCTTCAAGGCTTACTTCAACATCAACGAGGTCATCACCTCCATCATGTTCAACTGGATCGGTTTGTATCTGGTCAATGAGCTTATCTACCAGAACGGCACCGGCCCCATGTACGACGTGCGCAACACCCGTACCCTGAACCTCGGAAAGAGCGCCGAACTGTCCCAGTCCCTCATCCCGGACTTCGGCCTGAACAAGATGTTCCAGACCAACAGCACCACCATTGCGATCTTTCTCGCTGCGGCAGTCGCCATTCTGATCTGGGTCATCCTGAACAAGACCACCTTTGGCTATGAGCTGAAGGCCGTCGGCCTGAACAAGAGCGCCGCCCGCTACGCCGGCATCAACGAGAAGAAGAACATCATCCTCTCCATGGCCATTGCAGGCGCTCTGGCAGGCTTCGGCGCCGGCCTCTACTACCTGTCCAATGTCTCTCAGTGGAACCCGCTGAACTCCACCAGCCTGCCGGCCATGGGCTTCAACGGCATCTCTGTGGCCCTGCTGGCAAGCTCCAACCCCATCGGCACCATCTTCTCCGCGATCTTCATTTCCCACATCTCGGTCGGCGGCTCTTTCCTGTCCACCAAGTATTACCCCACCGAGATCTCCGACCTGATCAGCGGTATCATCATCTACCTGTGCGCATTCTCCATGCTGTTCCGTGGCAAGATCCACTCCATGCTGTTCAAGAATGCGGACAAGACCAACGTGAATGCAGAGCCTGCCCCTGCTAAGACCGAAACCAAGAAGGAGGGCAAGTGATATGCTGCTTCTCATCAAGTATACTCTGCTGTATGGCATCGTGCTGATGCTGGTCGCTCTGGGCGGTATGTTCAGTGAGCACTCCGGCATCATCAACATCGCACTGGAAGGCATCATGGTCATCGGCGGTGTGGCGGGTGTCCTCACCCTCACCATGCTGCCCGCGAGCATGCCGGCTTTCGCCACCGTGCTCATCGCGGTGCTGGTGGCTGCTATCGCCGGCATGGTCTACAGCCTGCTGCTGGCCTTCGCGTCCATCAACCTGAAAGCCGACCAGACCATCGGTGGCACGGCCCTGAACCTGCTGGCGACGGCGGTGGCTGTGGTCATCTCCAAGAACTTCAGCGACAGCGGCAGCGCCAAGCTGAACTACTCCAACAAGCCCTTCCTGTTCAGTATCGGCGGCCTGGAGCTGAGCATCTTTGTCCCGCTGGGCATCGCACTGCTCATCATCAGCTACATCGTGCTGTACAAGACCCGCTTCGGCCTGCGTCTGCGCGCCTGCGGCGAGCATCCTCAGGCTGCGGACTCTGTGGGCATCAACGTCTACAAGATGCGCTATGCCGGTGTCGTCATCTCGGGCGCTCTGGGTGCGATCGGCGGTCTGGCCTATATCGTGCCTCCCGTCCAGACCTGGAACTTCGAGGTCGGCGTGGCCGGTGCAGGCTTCCTTGCCATGGCCGTTATGATCTTCGGTCAGTGGAAGCCCTTCAACATCTGCGGCGCAGCCATGTTCTTTGCCGTGTTCAAGAGTCTGGCCAACATCGCCGACTCCACCTTCCTCGCACAGCTCCACTGGTCCAGCAACATCTACAACATGATGCCCTTCGTGGCATCCATGGTCATTCTGGCCTTCACCTCCAAGAACAGCATGGCCCCCAAGGCCGAGGGCATCCCCTACGACAAGGGTTCCCGCTGATTCGAGCGTATTTTCCGGGCGCAGCTGCTTTTCCGGGCGGCTGCGCCCTTTTTTGCTTCTTTTTCAACAGATTCCACAAAACAGCGCTTGCTTTTGCGGGAAAATTTGCTATACTTGAATTACAATGTCATACTATTGCCGGAGGCGGGGCAGCGCGGCCCGGGCCGTCGGCAGAGAATACGATTTAGGAGCGTGACCTTATGCGCATTTACGATTTGATCGCCAAGAAGCGGGACGGCGGCACCCACAGCCGCGAGGAGCTGGAAGCCATCGTCAACGGCTTCGTCAGCGGCGAGGTGGCCGATTACCAGATGGCGGCCTGGATGATGGCTGTCTACCTGCGCGGCATGACCGACGAGGAGACTGCCGAGCTGACCGATGTCATGGCCCACAGCGGCGTCATGGTAGACCTTTCGCCCATCCCGGGCATCAAGGTGGACAAGCACTCCACCGGCGGCGTGGGCGACAAGACCACGCTGGTCATCGCGCCCATCGTCGCGGCCTGCGGCGTCAAAATTGCCAAGATGAGCGGCCGCGGCCTCGGCCATACCGGCGGCACCATCGACAAGATGGAGAGCGTCCCCGGCACAAAGACCGCCCTCTCGCAGGAGGAGTTCTTTGCACAGGTGAATAAGATCGGCCTGTCGGTCATCGGCCAGAGCGAGGGCATCGCCGTGGCAGATAAGAAGATGTACGCCCTCCGCGACGTCACCGCGACCGTTAGCTGCATCCCTCTCATCGCGTCCAGCATCATGTCCAAGAAGCTGGCCTCCGGCTCCGACGCCATCCTGCTGGACGTCACCACCGGCACCGGTGCGTTCATGAAGACCGTGGACCAGAGCATCGAGCTGGCCAAGCTGATGGTCTCCATCGGCACCCATCATGGCCGCCGCGTCGCTGCGATGATCACCGACATGGACACCCCGCTGGGCCACAACATCGGCAACAGCCTCGAGGTCATGGAGAGCATGGACGTGCTCAAGGGCCACGGCCCCGCCGACCTGACCGAGGTCTGCCTGCAGCTGGCTGCGAATATGCTGGTGCTGGCCGATCAGGGGTCCCCCGCCGAGTGCCGCGCAATGGCCGAAGCAGTTATCGCAGACGGCTCTGCCTATGCAAAGTGCAAGGAGATGTTCGCGGCCCAGGGCGGCGACACCCGCGTTCTGGACGACTACAGCCTCTTCGAGAAGCCCGCCGCCAGCTATGAGCTGCTGGCCGAGGAAGACGGCTACATCGTCGCCAACGACGCCGAGAAGATCGGCTCTGCCAGCGTTCTGCTGGGCGCAGGCCGTCAGAAGAAGGGCGACCCGCTGGACTTCGCCGCCGGCATCACCCTCCACAAGAAGCGCGGCGACTACGTCCACAAGGGCGAGAGCCTCGCCACCTTCTACGGCGCGGCGGATAAGTTCGACGCTGCCGCCGCCGAGTACCGTAGCGGCCTCGTCTACGGCCCCGAAAAGCCCGAGGAAGCCCCGCTGGTCTACGCCCTCGTCACCAAGGACGGCGTGGAGCGGTACTGAGAAGCCCTGAGATAACGCAGAAAAGCCCCGCAGGATTTTTTATGTCCTGCGGGGCTTTTGCCGTCTGTGGGGCCTTAGAAGGTCACTGTGAGGTCTTTTGCGGGAGCCTTGATGTCGATGGTCTTGTAGATGAGCTGCCCGTCTGCGGTGGTGTAGGCGGCTGTCAGCTCATAGCTGCCGCGCTTTGCTTTGAGGGAGAAGCTGCCGTTCTCGTCGGCAGTGGTCTGCGCCACGACCTTGCCTTCGTGCAGCAGCGAGAGCTTTGCGCCCGGCACGGCGGCCTGGTCGGCCAGCACGACGCGGCCCTTTATCTCGACCGGGGACATCATAATGACGCCTGCCGTGATGGCCGCAGCCGCGCCCACGCCGATGAGGACAGCGGCACCACCGCCGCCACCGCCACCGCCGCCACCGCCGGAGGAGGAACCGCCGCCGGGGGTGGGGGTAGGTGTGGAATTGGTACTGTACTGTGCCGTGATGGAGACTGCTTTGTCGCCCATCGTGAAGGAGGTGGGCGATGCAGAGCTGTCGTTCAGCGTGACATCACCGCTGTTCACGACCCAGCCGGTGAAGGTCTTGCCCTCGGAAGAGCGGTCATTGGCCACGATGGTGACGACATCGCCAAGAGCAGCGCTGTTGACGGGCTGTTCCGGGTCATCGATGTAAGCGAAGCCATTCGTCACGGTGATGGCGTTTCCGGTGGTGGGAGCGGAGGGCGTGACGATTTCGAGAGAGTCGCCGAAGCTGGATTTTTTGTTGGTGATGGTGACAGTCGTGATGCCGTCTGCGTCCGGCTGGACAGAGATGGTGCCGCTGTCAACATTTTCAGTGTCGGCGTTCTCGGTCGCATATTTTGCGTTGGTGATGCCGTCACCGCTCAGATGCAGGCCGTCGTCGTCGAGGTCGGCGTGGAGAGTGGTGGTGCCGGTGGTGTCCAGCGCCCAGCTGTGCCACGGCCAGCTCTCGTCTACGTCGTTCTTGGTCATGAGCAGGTTGACGTCGGTGGGGGCCTCCGCAGTCACATCCACGGTGCGGTCGGCTTCGTTGTAAGTCAACTCGACCGGGCCGCTGGTAGAGATGGAAAGGAGGGTGTCGTTGAGGAGGAGGCTTGTAAGCCCTGTATCAGAAGAAGACGTTTCCAGTGTAAAATCTGAACCATCCGTAGGTGTTGGAACGGAAATCCACAGATTGCCAGCATAGGTGCCGTCTGCCATAGCGGATCCATCAGGGATGACAGTTATATTATCGCTGAATTCAACTAGTTTGCCATTGGAAGCACGATAGTAAGCACGTCCCCATTTGAAGGTCAAGGAGTAGTCACTATTTACGATTACAAAATTTTTATCATAATCAGTGGCGGTTTCGTTATCACCAATCTCATAAAAATTTCGTAGGTCGAGGAAGTTCAAATCACTTTTACTCAGAATATACGACTGTATGCAGTCGTAATCTCCATAAGAAATTGGTAAAAAATCAGACTCTGTTTCAGTGGTTTCAGCTCTGAATTTATGGAGATAAAGTGTTTTTTCGTTAGGCTCGTTAGGGTCGTAGACACGAATAGTATAATATTCATGTGTTTCTTCTAGTATATTGAGCAGAAGGATTTCATGATAACTATTTGGAGAATGCAAAGAAACGAGGACAGGAAAGCCGGAACGTAGTTCTGTTGTTATCTCTGAAAGTGGTTCTTCGAAATGATTTATACAGAATGCTCCACGGTCAAGCAAAACTTTGCGAAGAGTAGGGGTGTATTGTAGGATATGATAGTAGTTTATTAAATCTTGGACAGATTTATCATTGACAGGGGCGGCAAGGTTATATGTAGTGGCAGCAGAAAAAGGAAGCTTATAGGGGGAAACATAATGGATAGCTGCAACGGCAGACATTCCAAAACAGGAGCCGCCCCAGGAGTCAGAACGACAAAAATCTAACGCGGTTTTTACACGAGGAACATAGTTCTTTGTTAATAAATCGAATTTTTCATCAGAAACAGGATGACCGGCATCAATATACTTATTTGTCATCCAACCAAAAAAGCTTTCCAGTGGAGTCCGATCTTGCTCGCAAAAGTACTTCTTGGTATTTAAAAAACTCAAATTATCCCGTCCGAAAGTAAACTCCTTCTCATCCTCAGGCTCAGCAGATTGATAGTGAATGGTGGCGTTCAGGAGGTCATCATTGCAGTCATTGCGGTCAGAAATGGATATTTTATTCCATTCTTCGGATGTTCCTGCGTAGTAGACATCCTGTAAAGAAGAGCAATTATTAAATGCATAATAATCAATAAATCGTAAACTGGAAGGAATCGTTATAGAAATCAAAGAGGAACAATTATTAAAAGCATCATGATATATAGAATCTACAAAAGGAGGAAGAATAATAGAGGTTAGAGAAGTGCAATTCCAGAATGAGTACTGCCCAATACTTGTTACTTCATCAGGAATAGTGATGGATTTTAGATTTGTGCAAAAAGAAAAGACACCAGCGTCGATACTAGTTATGAATCTGGGAAGAGTGATGGAACTTAGAAAACTGCAACCTGTAAAAGCCTCGGATTCAATGGAAGTTACACTGTCGGGTATAGTAATAGAGGACAATGAAATGCAGTCGTAAAAAGCACGTCCACCAATAGTGGTTATGCCAGAAGAAATATTTACAGATGTTAAGTTAGAGCAAGAATCAAATGCTCTGGGTGGAATTGAACCAATGGAATCAGGGAGACTAATTGACGTTAGCGATGTACAACCTGCAAAAACTAGCTCACCAAGAGAAGTCACACTGCTAGGAATAGTAATAGAATTTAAAGAAGTACACTCACTGAAAGCATTTTCGCCAATAGATTTTACACCATTAGGAATGTTGACAGAAGATAGGGTGGAGCAAGAAGTAAAGGCTTCGGCACCGATAGATACTAGACTGGAGGGTAGATGAACGGAGGCAAGGACGATACAATCACGAAAAGTAAAAGGCTCAATAGAAGTTACGGATTCGGGAATATCTATGACAGACAGAGATGTGCTTGAAAAGGCGTCTTCACCGATAAATATTACCGATTTAGGAATGTCAATAGAAGTCAGAGAAGAACAGGAGTCAAATGCATGCTCACCGATAGAAGTTACGGAATCAGGAATGTTTATAGTAGCTAGGGAAGTGCAACATTCAAACGCAGAAGAGCCAATAGAAGTTACACTAGAAGGAATAGTAATAGAGGCTAACTTCTTACAGTAAGAAAAAGTGTCAGATTGAATTGAATTTACAGAAGCTGGAATATCAATAGAAGTTAGAGACTCGCAGGCGCTAAATGCAGAGGAGCCAATGGAAACTATTGATTCAGGAAGGATAACAGAATGTAAATAAATGCAATTCCAGAAAGCAAAGTTTCCTATATGAGTTGTGTTGGAACTTATGACGACGGTTTTAATATCGCTTAAATAGTCAGACCACGGACGGTCCACACTCCCATGGACATAGACATAATCATCCATTTCTCCTGTGCCATCAATGGTCAGAACACCATCGCTGGACAGAGACCACTGAAGATTATCGCCGCATTTGCCGATGATGGTAGCCTCGCCATTTTCCTCCTCGAGGCTCTGTGCAGCGGCAAGCGCGAGCTGCTGCCCGACATCAGACTGTGCAAAAGCGCCGAAGGGCAGCAGTTCGCACAGCATGGTCAGCGTGAGCATCCACGCTAACAAACGCAATCGCTTTTTCATAAAAGACCTCCTGTGTTTTAATAGACCGGCCTTGCGCCGGAGCGGACCAAAGCATTAAAAATTGTTTGAGATGAACTCGTTCAGCTGCTTCACGGTGTTATAGATGGTGATGAAGTTGTTGAGCATCGCGCTGGTGGAGGAAAAGATGCGGGCCATATAGTTGAAGACCTTGCTGACTTTTTCGATGTTGGACAGCACGGTGGTAAAGCTGCCCTCGTCGGTGGCGGTGTCCGCGCCGCCGAGGACGGCGTCTGCCTCAGCGGGGGTCAAGCCCATCTTTTATTTCAAACAGACTATAGGAAGGATATTCATCGTATTTAATTCCATCAACAATTATATTATCTATAAATTCTGCTGGAAAACTTTCATATAATTCATCTATATCCTCTTCAAAATTGAAAAACTCATTTAAAAATCTAATTACAGCTGATGGAAGGTAGTAGTTTTGCATAAAAAATTCTAATAGAGCATCTCTTGCATCTGTTTTGGTCTCTATATTTTGGCATACATCATCTTTTAACAATTCTGACCATGCATTTATATCATTTCTCGCTCTAAAATTGTTATATACCTCTCTTACTTTTGCCATCCACAGACCTATTTCAGTATTATCTATTTCACGAATCCATCTGCCTGAGCACTCTCGGCCACTGCACGGATCTCTTCCATGGTCGCGTCATCACTGCCCCACTGCAGGTTTTCTGCAATCGTTCCGGAGAACAGGACATTTTTCTGAAGAACCATGCCGACGCCTTCTCTTAAATTCCGGATGGAATAATCCCGGACGTCGATACCGTCCACCAGCACCTGGCCGCGGTCCGCGTCATACAGTCTGGGGATCAGCTGGACGAGGGACGTCTTTCCGCTTCCCGTGGAACCGATGATACCGATGGTCTCTCCCGGATTGGCGGTAAAATTAATATGATCCAGCACCATCTCGTCGGTGTCCTTCGCATACTGGAAACAGACATCTCTAAATTCAATCCGGCCTTCCGTCACGACGGCGTCCTTTCTTGCCGCGTGCTCATCCGTTAAGTCGATCTCCGTATCCAGGACTTCCCGGACACGCTTTAACGACGCCATGGCACGGGAGGCCTGTAAGAACACCATGGATACCATCATGAGGGACATCAGAATCTGAACGATGTATGTGGTAAATGCGGTCAAATCACCGACTGGCATGGAGCCGCCGATAATTAAGTTTCCGCCGTACCAGACGACGGCCAGCGTCGTCACGTTCATGGCCAGCATCATGACAGGCATGGTCGCAATTACGATCTTCATGGCCCGCAGGCTGCCTTCCTTCAAGTCTTCGTTGGTCCGGCGGAATTTTTCTTCCTCATAGTCTTCCCGGACAAAGGATTTGATGACGCGCACATTGGTAAGTGCTTCCTGAACGCCGGAGTTTAACCGGTCGATCTTCTTCTGCATCACTTCGAACCGCGGAAACGCCGTCTTCAAAATGATGGCAATCGCGATCAGCAGAAGCGGAATCACGACCAGAAGAATCGTCACAAGCCTGCGGTTCATTAAGTACGCCATAATCAGGCCGCCGATCAGCATGCCGGGCGCGCGGAACATCATACGAAGGCTCATCATCAGCACATTCTGAATCTGCTGAATATCATTGGTCAGCCTGGTTACAAGGGAACCGCTGCTGAAATCGTCTATGTTCTTAAAGGAAAACTGCTGTACCTTGTCAAATACGTCTTTTCTCAAATCTGAGCTGAAACAGATGGAGGCCTTTGATGAGAAATAGGCCGCTCCGATTCCGCCTGCGGCCATAACAAAGGCCGTAACCACCATCACGCCGCCCACGGCTATGATATAGCTGGTGTCCCTGTTTGCCACACCATTGTTAATAATCAGTGACATCAGCTTTGGAAGCATGATCTCACCAAATACCTCTGTCAGCATCAAAAGCGGTGCCAGCAGAAATGAGCCCCAATAGGGCTTTATATATTTCCAGTATCGCTTCACGTTATGAATCCTCCTTTTTTGTCGTTGTCTTAGTCGTTATGTCGGACAAATTCGCATAAATGCGCTCCAGATACCCTTCCATGGCCTGAAACTCTTCCTCCGTGAATCCCAGAAACATCTGATTTTCCACGTTTTTAAAAAACTGCCGGCTGTGTTCCACGACATCGAGCCCTTCCTCTGTCAGACAGAGCTTGTTGTACCGGTTGTCTTCCTGGTCCACAATTCTCGTGATATAACCGCCCTTTTCCAGTTTTTTCACCGACACCGCTATGGTTGCCGCGGTGACGTTTAAATATTCCGCGATTTCCTTCTGGGACGCGTTGGAATGTTCCGCCAGGGTCGTTAAAATCTGATGCTGGCTCCTGTAGACTCCTGTCTTATTCAGCCGCTGCTCCAGAATGCTCCGGTGCAGCTTCATAATTCTGATGTACTGCGTCAGCACGTGATGAGCCGAAGAATCCAGCCACTTGCTGTCATGGCATGGCCCGCTGCCACAAGATTTCATGTTTTTCCGCCTCCCTTCCTCATCATATGGGGAATAATTAGTTATGTGATAGTTAGCTAATTAATAATTAGGTATTATACTCTTTCTCAATAAGGATTACAATAGGGTAATTATGAAATTTCTGTGAAATATAGAAAAAAAAGAGGCCAAAAGGCCCCTTCCTGTCACGCTCCATGCATGATCATAAATGTAAATATGTAGGATTATAAAGCTGCTGTTACATTTCCAGCGTAACCACGGTCCACCTGCTGTTCTGCATTATGAGGAAGCAGGGCCGCTTCATTTTATAGCGATAGTAGCGTTCCATACAGTTTACAAACAAACGGTATCTCATCAGGCTTGTACAAACAGGATAAATTGTCATGGTTTTCCCTCCCATATCATTCTGTTATAGTTTATGCGAAAAATGCGTCTGTTATGACCAGATTTACACTGTATTATTGACTTTTCAGACATATGCTTTATAATTACTTTATATGCTCATTTGGGAGGAAAAAAGTTGAATAAAATATGTCCTTATTGCGGAAGAGTCGGGAAATTAGGCACATCCTGCGAAGGCTGCGGCTATGTCCTTCAGGAAAGTGATAAATCGGTAAATGCACCCTCCGTGCAGCCCCAGGCAAGTCCACCGCTGGTTTCGCCTATACGGCCTGATACTGACAAGCTGACCAATCGTAAATCTGAACCTGTATCTGCCGGACGTCCCGTAAATTCTATTCTAAGAAAAATTGTTATAATTATCGGGTGGATCATATCAGCCCCTATCTTTTTATTTGGCCTGATTGGAGCAATGACTTTGCCGGAGGCATTTAAAAACAGCGCTTCCTATGGATTTCTGACTATCTTAATGGTTTATTTCATCCTTAACACCGCGCTGCTGATTTTCCATATTACACACTTTAAACCACTGAAAGGTAATCACGGGAAATATTTTAAATATTCTTACATTGCAAACGTGCTCCTGTTTCTCATTGTGGGGTTTGTATTTTTATAAATCGTAATACAATACATAGGATACCTGTTGTTTATATCAATAGTGCAGTTCTAAAGTGTTCTAAAAAGGACGATCCCATATCGGGTATCGTCCTTTTCCTTATGCCTCTAAAATAACACATTTTTCTCAGCCGGCTTTGTACTGGCGATCAGCCTGCCTTCCCGGTAGCTTAAGAGTACCTCGCTCTGTTTGTTCAGCGCCTGATAGAAATCCGTCTGGTTCAGCACAATAAAGTCAGCCGGATTTCCCACCTTGATTCCATAGGTATCTCCCAGATTCAGCGTCCGCGCCGCATTATGGGTGATCAGCTTATAGCTGTTTAAAATCTCCTCGTATCCCATCATCTGGCACACGTGAAGGCCCATGTGGACCACGCTCATCATATTGCCGTCGCCCAGGGGATACCAGGGATCGAAGATATCGTCGTGGCCCATGGAAACGTTATTGCCGTTGGCCAGCAGCTCCTTCACCCGGGTTACGCCGCGGCGGCGCGGGTAATTGTCAAATCTTCCCTGTAAATGGGTGTTTACCAGAGGATTGCTGACAAAGTTAATGTCGCTCATCTTAAGCAGGCGGAACAGTTTGCTGCAATAGGCATTGTTATAGCTGTGCATGGCCGTGGTATGGCTGGCGGTTACCCGGTCTTTTAATCCGCTTTCCAGAGCACGGCAGGCCAGAACCTCCAGTCCCTTGGACTGCTCGTCATCGATCTCATCGCAGTGTACATCCACCAGGCGGTCGTAGCGCTCCGCCAGTTCCATGCAGTAATTTACACTCTCCACGGCGTATTCCCTGGTAAATTCAAAATGGGGGATCGCACCCACACAGTCTGCTCCCATCTTCACCGCATTTTCCAGCAGCTCTTTGCCATTCGGGTAGCTTAGGATTCCCTCCTGAGGAAATGCGACGATCTGAATGGTCACATAGTCTCTCAGCTCCTCTTTCAGTTCCAGCATGGCTTCCATGGCTGTAAGCGATGGGTCTGTCACATCCACATGGGTTCTTACGTACTGAACGCCATTGGCCGCCTGCATCTGCACCGCCCTCCGGGCGCGCTCCTTGACGTCCTGCCTGCTCAGCTTTTCCTTCCGCTTCGACCAGCACTCAATCCCCTCGAACAGGGTGCCCGACATATTCCACACCGGGTCCCCGGCCGTTAAGCAGGTATCTAAGTGAACGTGGCTTTCGATAAACGGCGGAAATGCAGACTTCCCGGTACCGTCGATCACTTCCTCACCCGGAAGCGGTTCCAATGCAGGCGCTATCGCTTCAAATACTCCGTTAGACACGCGGATATCAGAAGCCTCTTTTCCATTTTCAATAAAGATCTGTTTTATAAGCATAACGGTTCTCCTCTCCTATCTAGTACTGGATGTACGTTTTCCAAAAATACGGTCGATGATCACAAAAATCACAGCCGCAACCAGCAAAGAATTCAGCGGCTTAATCCCCCACTGGACAAAGATTCCTACAAGCGCTCCGCCAGCCACCGCTAAAATCCCGCCCGGATTCACTGCTGTATGCGGATAGGACTCGTCCATATAATCCTTTTTGTGGAAGAAGTAATGGAGAATGATCACCGCGCCGACAGGAGGGATCATCCCGCTCAGCAGATTTAAAAAACCGACGAAATTATAGTAGAGCCAGACAGCCGTCGCCGTTCCTACAAGACCTCCCGCTAAAACCATGGGCTTCATGGGAACCTTGGTAATATTGGATACTCCGAGGCCGGCTGTGTAAAGCGCGTTATTGTTGGTCGTCCAGATGTTCAGTCCCAGCGTAATAATCGCCGGAACCGCCAGTCCCTGTAAAATCAGAATATTAAAGATATCCGCAACTCCCGTAACAGCGCCGCCAACGGCTCCAAATATCATCATGATGGAATTTCCTACGAAGAAAGCTACCACCGTCGCCGTGACCGCAGTCTTCGGCGTCCTGGAAAATCTGGTGAAGTTTGGCGTCGCCGTTCCTCCCGAGATAAAAGATCCAACCACGATGGCAATGCCAGCCGCCAGCGAAATCGGATTCTCCGGGTTCTGTGCGAAGACATTCGCAAAACCGTGAACCTCCCTGACACCCCAGCTGACAGAATAAATACCCAGAATGGCAATGAGCGGAACCGCAATGGATCCAAGAACCGCCAGCGCCTTGATACCGAAATAGGCGGTAAGCGTCATCACGATGCCTGTAATGATAATCAGAATCGCAACCGGCACATGAGTCAGCTCCGATACCGGGATCGCAAACATGGCGACACCCACGCCAAACCATCCGATCTGTGTGAAGCTGATTAAGGCTGATGGGAGAAAGGAACCGACCTCACCGAAAGATCGGTGCGCCAGTAAATCCAGCGTCAGCCCCGTCTTCTGCCCGATATACCCCAATATACCACAGTAAATCCCTAAAAAGATGTTGCCGATCAGCATTGCCGCCACAAATCCGGCTGCGTTCATGCCGATTCCTAAATTTCCTCCCGCAGTCATGCTGGGCGTGAAAAATGTGAACCCCACCAGCACTACCATTGCAGCCCACAGCCCCTGACGCTTCAGCTGAGACGGTACGGCGGTAAGTGAAAATTCGGTATCCTTTGCCGTTGCCTTTTCCTTTGTCATTGCGCACCTCGTCTTCTTATTTATAATATTGTCTCCAGAGCGCATCTGATCATTCAATCGGAATGCGTTCTTTTCCGTAGACTACTATACAAATCTTTTTATGGAATGTCAATCAAATCTATTTTTATCCAGTGAATATCGTTCATTGACTTTCGTTCACTCTAGTGCTACAATGATTTCAGAGAAGAGAGGTGATACCGTGAAGGAAGAAAAAATAAGGATTTCCAAACCGCCGGAGGAGCGAAAACAGGAAATTATGGACGCCGCCATGCGGGCATTTACAGAAAAGGGATATGAACAAACGACTATGCGAGATATTGCCGCAGTGATCGGCGTCGTTCCCGGCCTCTGTTACCGGTATTTTAATTCGAAGCAGGAATTATTTGACAGCGCCGTCTCCCAGTACGTTCTGGACTACTGCGCCCCCATCGTTCAGGCTTTAAAGAGATACCGCGGGGACATCGACGGATTACTGGACTGTGTTGCGGACTTATTCCTGGACCGCGACGGCAAAGAGAAATACCATGAATTTTTCCATCAGGCTGATAATAAAACCTTCCACAGCCTGCTGTTTCTGTCCAACTGTGATTATTTATTTCCTTATGTAAAGTCTTTTTTCGACAGCCTGAATGAAAATGGAACCGCGGCGGTCGCCGATACCGCTTCCTTTTCCAAATTTGTACTTTATGGCCTGTTTCCGATTCTGAATGATGACGAACTGTCTCCGGAAAGGAAAACAGAATTGGCCAGAGGCTATATTACCGGACTGCTGAAGCTGTAATAGCACAGATATTGACAGGGGAGGCATTTCGGGCAGCGAGTGAACATTGTTCAATGAGAGGAGTCTTATCAATGAGTAAAACAGCATTAATCACCGGCGCAACCAGCGGTCTTGGGCTCAGCTATGCCAGATACTTTGCTTCCAAAGGATGCAATTTAATCATAACCGGACGGCGGGAAAACATGATCAGGGAAAATGCGGAAAGCCTGCAAAATCAATTCCATGTGAACGTGGAGGTCGTCATCGCAGAGCTGTCCAGCTTAGACGGGATCAATCGGTTCCTCTCCCAAATCGGAGATCGAACCATCGACATTTTGGTGAACAACGCGGGCTTCGGGCTAAAACCGGCCTTTGTCGATACCCCGGAAACGGATGTGGAAAAGATGCTTTATCTGCAGGTCTGGTGTGTGACAAAGCTGACCCAGTTTGTACTAAAGGGCATGGTACGGAGGAATTCCGGTGCCATCATTAACATTTCATCGGACGGCGCCTTTGCCGTTCTCCCGCACAATGTTCTTTATTCGTCCACGAAGCTCTATATTATAAATTTTACTGAAGGCTTACATATGGAGCTCTCCGGTACGGACATAAGGGTACAGGCCGTCTGCCCCGGATTTATTGATTCACATTTTCATGAAAGCGCTGAAATGCATATGGATAAGAGCAGGAAGGGATTATTCGGTTTTCGCGATCCCGACGCCATCGTCGCCGACGCCATGAAAGATTTCGCTAAGAAAAAGGTCATCTCCGTACCCGACACCGGTGCAAAGATGATACGGACTCTCGCCAGATTCTTACCCAGGAACCTGTTTTACCGGATGGCGGCCAGGTTTTCCAGCAGTCTCTCCGGCAAGAAATAAACGGCCACGGTAAACGGCCACGGTCAGTCGCGTGTTCTGAAACAGAATAGAGAGTCCGGCAAGCCAGACTCTCTATTCTGCTGCATTTTCAAACAGCTCAAACCGGTCTGTTATAATCGTTTCATCATCCAATATGCGTCTGCATAAGTCCCATCCTTATACTTCATATTGTTCGGAAATGTCCCGAAGATTTCAAAACCCATCTTCTTATAGAGAGCTATCGCTCTCTGATTATCAGCTACGACTTCCAGCTCGATCTGTTCAAATTGATGCTCTTTCGCAATTTCAATCAGCTTCCCGATCATCGCCTTTCCAATGCCGCGGCCGGTATACTTTTGATACAGCGCGATCCCCAGGCTGACGCGATGGTGATATCTGCCCTGTTCCATCCCCATCAGGGAACAGTTTCCGACGTACTCTCCATCGACAAATCCAAGAAGCATGATATTTTGTTTCGACTCATTCTGATTATGTATGAATTTTCGCTCGTCATCCAGCGTTAAATCGATCTCTTCCGGTTCTTTCACAAGAAACCTGGTCTCGCCGCACGTTGTTTTTAAGTATTCCAGCAGCATTTCGGCATCCTCTTCTCCGGCATTTCTAAGAAGCAGCTGATGATCGCCCAGATCGATGATTGCGTCCTCTATTCTCATATTAATCCTCCCATATTCCTAAGAGACTACCGTAAAACCTTTTCCCGCCAGACACGCCTCGACCGCCCGGATATCATCTGCATGAAAAATCAGGATCGGCTTGTTGGAATCACGGTTAAATGACAGGTAAACGTAATCCACATTGATGTTGCTCTCCGAGAGAGCCATCAAAAGGTGATGAAGGTTTCCCACTTCATCCGCCATCTCAACGCCCACCACGTCAGTCAGTTTGCACAGATAGTCCGCCTTCTCAAGTGCCGTTACCGCCTTGTCCGGAGCAGATACAACCATACGGATAATTCCATACTCTGCACTGTCATTGGTTACGGAACCAAGAATATTGATGTTCTCCTCCTCAAGAATTCCGGTGACGTGCTTAAATGTGCCTTTTCTATTCTCTGCGTAAATCGATAATTGCTTCAGCATAACTTATCCTCCTGATTGTTTACTTTCGCCTTATGGCTCGCTGATTAACAGATTATACCATAAACCTGTCCATTCTGAAACCACCTCTGTTATAGAAGCTCTCCCAGAATCTCTTTCAGAATTTTCATCTCCTCTTCGGACAGCGTCGTTCCCTTTCCCATCTTTTCGTGATCCGGCGCCCAGTCACGGATGTCATACTTCGGGGCACCGCCGTTCCAGCTGATCAGATTCACTTCTTTTCTCCAGCCTTTGGCATTCTCGGACAGAACGCCAAACTCTTTTACAATATCATACTTAATATCCGCCATTCTCTGCTCCTCTTTCCCGTTTCTTTATTTCCTCCGCAGTCGGAAGTTCCAGATCCTCTTTTATATCGGCATCTGCCTCCATGACCGCTTTATAGTACTGATGGATCGTTTTATTGACAGAAATAATCCGGCTTTTGGGATTAATCCGTTTTACTGCCTCATCAAAATCCTGTGTCCCGCCCTTTTCCATGGCGTCTTTGATCTGCAGGTAATACATAATCAGGTGTTCCCGCTTCTCGCCCGGAATCAGTTCTTCCAGGAGCCTTCCCACCTTGTTTCTGTGCTTCGCACCGTAACGGAAATAATGGTGCAGGGCTTCCTCTTCCCGTTTTCTCTGTTCTTCCCTGCTTTCTATGGTAAATCCCATAAATTTCATATTAATCACCTCTGTATGCTGTCCGGTCGTCCTGAGTATCAGCCGCGTGCTTTCAGAATATCAGCCTTTTTATGATCTGTCAATCACCGGATCAGCCGTTCATCGCTTATCCGGAGCTGTGAACCGCAGAATATGGGAACACGGTATACCCATAGAATAAAGAGTCCGGCGAGCCGGAGTCGCGCGCCGGAGCGCGGCTGCTTCAGCGGCCATACTTCCTTAGCGCGGAGTGCGCCTCCTGCCAGGAGGGCTTTTTTGTGTAACAGGAGCGCTTTCCTGTTACATAAAAAAAGAAAAGGCCCAGTAAATACTGAGCCTTTTGAGTGGAGTAGACGGGATTTGAACCCGTGTCCAAAAACCAATTCCCTGTTCTTCTACTATCATAGTCAGTTATTTTACATTCCCTCTGTCACCCGAAAACTGACACCCTGGTGAGTTCAGTAGCTTCATCATACGCCCATATGCTCAAAGCTTTGCATAAGTCGTTTCTCA
>OGZT01001218.1_pt1 | contig 18524 bp, 14 predicted proteins | sample 1576891 | NCBI WGS metagenome assembly OGZT01 (sample SAMEA3541521, study PRJEB24748) | human gut metagenome | biome: human gut; feature: human-associated habitat; material: faeces | place: China | collected 2012 | reverse complement strand
TTTCTCAAGTTATCGCGGCAGTCGCCAAGGTCTCGTGCAAGCACGGACTTTGGCTTGTTGCCCGCGTAAATAGAAAGAAGCCCTTTCGTTTTTCAACGAGGGGCTTCCAGTATTTTCATCACACAGAAAACCATCTCACCCGCTGTGGGGCAAATGTCCGCTTTCCTGTTTTGTACTGCCAGTTCCTCGTGGCACGAACGTAACGTTCCTGTACTGCGAAAGGCAGGTCTCCCGGCTCATTGCTTCAGGATTTGACTCCAGCGCATCGGTCTCCTTCCCGGTTTCCCAGTGGATCATTCCCCTGCTTGCAAAATACGGTGACGAGTTCGTGCAGGATTCACACCTGCTTCCCTTTTCACCGGACACGTATGTCCGACACCTTACACATCGATATTTAATTGTCTTTTCTTTAACGACTGTTAGTGTAGCACATCGTCTTTTCTCTGTCAAGTGCTGTAAAATCAGGAAATCCGGCCATTTTCCATTTCATATACCACATCCGCGACGTTCATCGTGGACACTCTGTGCGATACGAGCACAATGGTTTTCTCTTCTGCCGATTCTTTCAGGGATTTCAGAATAATTCCTTCATTTAAGGAATCAAGATTCGATGTCGGCTCGTCCAGCAGGATCATGGATGCGTCATGCAGGAATGCCCGCGCGATACCGATCCGCTGTTTTTCTCCGCCGGACAGCGTATCGCCGAGTTCTCCGACTTCGGTGTCGTAGCCATTTGGCAGTGTCATGATGAAATCATGTATGGACGCCTTCTTCGCCGCCTCCATAATTTCTTCCCGCTTCGCGCCGGGTTTTGCAATAGCGATATTGTTCGCAATCGAATCGTGGAACAGGTGTGTCTCCTGCGTCACATAGCTTTCCATATCGCGCAGATGCTTTGTCGGGATTTTGCGGACATCGGCTCCGTCCACGGAAACGCGCCCCGTCTGGACATCCCAGAAGCGCATCAGAAGTTTTAAGATCGTCGATTTTCCGGAACCGCTCGCGCCGTGGATGCCGGTGATTTTTCCCGGTTCCAGTTTCAGCGAATACTGATCCAGAATCGTCTCGTCTTCGTAGGCAAACGTTACATTCTGCGCCTCGGCTCCTGCAAATGCGTGGTCACCGCCGGATGCCGCATCTCCCGGAATTTCCTCCACCAGCGGCGCTTCCTCGAGAAGGGAAAGCACACGCTCGCCGCTTGCCAGCGTCTGATTCAGGTTATTCGACAGGCTGGACAGCGCCACGACCGGGCCGAAGGAACCCATCATCGCGACTGTGCAGGTCAGGACTCCCTCAAATCCGATCCCGCCTTTCGTGTAAAGATAGATCGTCAGTGCCAGCATGCCGAACGATGCCAGAAGAATCACCATGTTGGTGACAGACCGCTGGGAGCCTTCCATGCGGCTTAAGTTTTCCTGCACAGAAGCCAGTTCTTTCGACCGCCCTGACATCTGCTCTTTCCGTTTTTCGCCCTGTCCGTACTGAATCGTCTCGTCGAGGCCACGCAGGGAATCCAGCACGAAGCTGTTCAGCTCGCCAAAGCCTGTCCGGAACTCCATTCCTTTCTGGCTTCCGCGCTTTCCGTTCCACATCGGGATCACAACGCCGACCGTCAGATACGCCGCAAGTGCAAGCAGCCCTGCCAGAACATGGTATCTTCCAATGAAGCATACCATAATCAGAGAAGTTAATGCTGCAATCGCAATCGGGGAAATCGTATGCGCATAGAATACTTCCAGAAGTTCGATATCGGTTGTGATAATCGAAATCAGATTTCCTTTGTCCCGTCCTTCCAGCTTCGCCGGGCAGAGCTTCCGCAAAGCTGCAAACACTTTATGGCGGATGATCGCCAGCAGTTTAAAAGCAATAAAGTGGTTGCAGTACTGCTCCGCATAATGCAGAATGCCGCGCAGCACCGCGATCACGATCATCACCGTGAGTATCGTTTTTACCGGGGTATGTACAAGCCACATGTTTTGCACCGAAAGGCTCGTCCCTGCCGCGCCCGTCAGTAAGCCATGCACGATGACCTGTCCTGCCAGAATCGTCAGGAAGATCGCACATAAATATCCCATTGTTCCAAGAATAATTGCCGCCATCATAATATGAAGCAATGGCTTCACCAGCCCGATCAGGCTTCCCATAATCCGGAGGGCGCTTCTGCGTTTTGCTGTATTTTTCTTCTCGTTCATCATGCATTCCCCTCCTTTCCATAGTTTTCCAGTACCATCTGGCTGTCGTACAGATGACGGTATGCGCCGTTCTGTTCCATCAGTTCCGCATGCGTTCCACGCTCGCAGATGGTACCGTTTTTCAGGAAATAAATCTGATCTGACTGTACGACGTTCGCAAGGCGGTGGGAAATCAGCAATACCGTTTTCGTCTTTGCGAGTTCATGAATCACATTCATGATCAGCTCTTCACTCTCGACATCAATATTCGATGCGGCTTCATCAAAGATATACACCGCACTGTCGCTCCGAAGCAGCGCCCGCGCAATCACAAGACGCTGGCACTGGCCGCCGGAGAGGTTTCCTGCTTTTTCGAGAAGCCCTGTCTGCAGTCCGTTCTGTGTCTGTAAGAATCCCAGCAGATTGACTTTCTGCAGAACCGCCTCCATCTCCTCCTTCGTCGCATCCGGTTTCGCCATGCGCAGGTTCTCTTCTACGGTTCCTTTAAATAAGTAACTGTTGTGGCGGACCAGAACAACGTGCTTCATCAGATCCGTCTCAGCGACTTCCGAGAGCGGCACACCGCCCAGGGTGATGCGCCCTGTATATCCACGGTTCTTTGCCGCAAGGATACCCGCAATCGTACTCTTTCCGCAGCCGGATTCGCCGACCAGCGATACAAAACTGCCCGCCGGGAGTGTAAGGTCAATGCCTTTTAAGATTTCCCGGTCTTCTTCATAGGAAAAATGCACATCCTCCAACACAACATCCAGCGGTCCGTCCGGCAGCGTCCGTTCTCCCGCCTGCGGCTCCGGCAGATCAAGGATTTTGAAAATCTTGTCACTCGCCGCCATGCCGTTCATCGCAATGTGGAAGAACGATCCGAGCAGACGCAGCGGCAGGAAAAACTCACTCGCCAGCAGCACAATGCAGAGCGTGCCGGACACGGTGAGGTTTCCTTTCAGAAATTCCGATACCGCCACCGCCATGCCAACCGCCGCGCCGCCGTATGCTACGATGTCCATCACGCTCGTTGAGTTGAGCTGCATCGTCAGAACTTTCATCGTGATCCGGCGGAAGTTCTGGGATTCCACATCCATCTCGTCGGCTTTCTGCTGGTCGGCCTGATAAATTTTTAATGTCGTCAGACCCTGCAGATTTTCAAGGAAGGAATCGCCAAGGCCGGTGTAAATGCTCCAGTATTTGTTCAGCAGCTTCTTCGCAATCTTCTGCACAACCACAATCGAAATCGGGATCAGCGGCACACAGATCAGAAGAATCACGCTCGCTTTCATGCTCACCCGGCAGAGGATCACAAACAAGGTGAGCGGCGCAATCAGGCTGTAGAACAGCTGCGGAAGATACTTTCCAAAATAGGTTTCGAGCTGCTCCACGCCTTCCGTGGATACCTGTACGACCTCCGAGGATGATACCTGTTCGCTGTAGGATGCCCCCAGTTTCAGCATTTTCTCATAAATTTTCTCACGCAGAATCCGTTTCACATCCACACACGCAAGATACGACGACCGCGCGCCCATCCGCTCGCAGAAAAAGCGGATCACAACAACAATTGCCAGTGTAAAAATCGTCCGTTTCACAGCCGCTGCCGTTACCGCACCATACACGACCCATTCCAGCAGATCGGCGATCGTAAATACCGCGATCACCTGCGACAGAAGCGCCGCCCACTGCCACAGAATCGTGTACACGATATACTTTTTCGCGTGGGACAGCAGCCCCACCAGTCTTGTTTTAATCATAAGTACCTCTCTTTTATGCTTTTGCTTTTCGCTTCTCTCTCATGCTGCAGATTAAATGCCAGATAGCTAAAATCGGATGATACAGCAGCATCCTCGGCCCCGAAAACCGCATAACGGCGCGGATCTTTTCCCGCATTTCCGGCTTGTAGCAGTGTGCTTTGCAGTTTGCGCAGAATGTTTTCTGTTCCATGAAGGGACATTTCTGGCTCCGCTGTTTTGCATAGTCCGCTAATTTCTGACATTCCGGACACATTCCGCCGGATGCATGCCCCTCTTTTCCATGGTTCTTCCGGCAGTACAGGCGGATCATCTCTTCCACGACGTACTGTTCTTTCTGCCGCTTTTTTTCTACTTTGTTCATTTTGTTTCTCCTAGGATATGATCTTCTATTTTTACGGTTTTGACCCGCAGGAAGAAATACAAAATATGGCACATCCATACCACAGCAATACAGATTCTTCCGATCGGCACATTCTTCATAGCAAAAAAGCCGATCGCCATCACAACCGTTACCATCCCGATGATTTTACATTTCGTTCCTACCGTCATCGCCCGATGCTGTACGAAGCTGTCGAGATGCTTCTTATATAATTGAGTTCCAATAAACCAGCTGTGCAGCCGTTCCGAACTTTTCGCAAAGCAGAACAGGGTCGCCATATAGAATGGAACTGTCGGCAGAATCGGAAGCACAATGCCGATGGTGCCAAATCCCAGGCACAGAAAGCCGAGTATAATCCAAAAAATTGTCAGTGGATTTCTCATCATTTTCCTCCTTTCTTATCGAATAATAAATAGAAAAATAGCCGCCCATGGTTCTTGGCGAATACATGAGCGGTTAGTTATCACTTACGCTAGTTATAGATTAACATTGTTTGCCTTTCGTGTCAAACACATTTCACTCCTTAGAGAACACTTTGCAATCGTAGGGCAGTATCCTCGCGCACCTCCTTATTTTAACTCATGCTCCCACGAGGTGAGTGACCATTTCCTTTTTCTTTTCCGATGACTCGCGTCAAATTTCCATTCTTTCTTCTGCTAAGATAGCAGCGATCGTATCTGATATTGTGCTACCGTATGGCGTATTTCAACCTTTGTTCCCCTAAAGGGAGCGACCGTCCTAACGAGTTTATGACACCTACTGTATTTTGATTTCAATCCACGCTCCCGCGAGGGGAGCGACATGGTACATCGGTAATAACTTATTGGAAATTTAACATTATTTCAATCCACGCTCCCGCGAGGGGAGCGACGAAAGAGAAGTCCGCGCCGGCAAGGATATCATCATTTCAATCCACGCTCCCGCGAGGAGAGCGACAAAAGCGTGGAATCCGTTATGAAGCCATGAACGGATTTCAATCCACGCTCCCGCGAGGGGAGCGACTATATTCCGGGCAATACACATGCTCTTCATGCGCTATTTCAATCCACGCTCCCGCGAGGGGAGCGACACGGTTTGTTCTCCATTTGTAATATCATCACAGTATTTCAATCCACGCTCCCGCGAGGGGAGCGACGTCATCCAGTTCGTACTGCAAGCAGAGTTCATCAAATTTCAATCCACGCTCCCGCGAGGGGAGCGACCATAAGTTCATATCATCTGCTTCAAAAATGCGCTATTTCAATCCACGCTCCCGCGAGGGGAGCGACATACAGCCCACACGAAATAAAAGAGAGACTGCAGATAAATTTCAATCCACGCTCCCGCGAGGGGAGCGACTTGTTTTCCGTGATCCATTTATGCAGTCTGCAGGATTTCAATCCACGCTCCCGCGAGGGGAGCGACGTTTACATACCCCTCTGGATTCATCTGCAGCATATTTCAATCCACGCTCCCGCGAGGGGAGCGACGCCTTTGGAGAACGGGCAATGATAACATTTCAGAATTTCAATCCACGCTCCCGCGAGGGGAGCGACTTAACTAATCAATTAGAATCAGCGAAAATAGAAGTAACATTTCAATCCACGCTCCCGCGAGGGGAGCGACCGTACAGGTCATAATATCTGCACTGGAAGAATCATTTCAATCCACGCTCCCGCGAGGGGAGCGACCTATATCTACAACGGTAGCGCGTGGGAACAGATATTTCAATCCACGCTCCCGCGAGGGGAGCGACGCTTAACTACGCAGACAAGGATAGTTGTTCCGGTATTTCAATCCACGCTCCCGCGAGGGGAGCGACACTAATTGGAGATCTTTTCGGACGATTACAATATTATTTCAATCCACGCTCCCGCGAGGGGAGCGACGTGTATTATTATATCACAATACCCTCCCTTTGTATTTCAATCCACGCTCCCGCGAGGGGAGCGACTACAGTACCGTTGATTGTCAGGTAATCACCTACATTTCAATCCACGCTCCCGCGAGGGGAGCGACTATTTTGCCGCCAGATAACAGGCTCCATCATAAGCGATTTCAATCCACGCTCCCGCGAGGGGAGCGACCTTCTTTTTCTTTGCATAGGACGGCTCACTATAATTTCAATCCACGCTCCCGCGAGGGGAGCGACTGTATGGTTCTTCCATTATAAAAGACCATAGTCTATTTCAATCCACGCTCCCGCGAGGGGAGCGACTCCTTGCCTTTTTAGGACAAGATCAAGAAACGCAATTTCAATCCACGCTCCCGCGAGGGGAGCGACTTTTCGCTTCTACTGCACTATATTTTTCGTACAATTTCAATCCACGCTCCCGCGAGGGGAGCGACCATATTGCGCAATATGTGATATATTATAACCATAATTTCAATCCACGCTCCCGCGAGGGGAGCGACTATTACTGGGTTAGTATTGCTTTTATTTTCTTTAATTTCAATCCACGCTCCCGCGAGGGGAGCGACAAGATATTTGCGAATGGCTGGAAGATAATTTATTAATTTCAATCCACGCTCCCGCGAGGGGAGCGACGAGTACATATTCACGCTAATGGTACAACAAGTCAGATTTCAATCCACGCTCCCGCGAGGGGAGCGACGCATGACTGTTCAGATTTTTCAGATTCTCGCGTATTTCAATCCACGCTCCCGCGAGGGGAGCGACCAAAATCTACGCTGGAAGATATCTGCAGCAACGGAAATTTCAATCCACGCTCCCGCGAGGGGAGCGACAAGTATTCTAACATTTCTAACACCCTAAAAAAGGATTTCAATCCACGCTCCCGCGAGGGGAGCGACGGTTGTGGAAGAGCAGGAGTTTGCAGAGGGTAAATTTCAATCCACGCTCCCGCGAGGGGAGCGACTGAGAAATCCCCGGTTGCTGCAGAAAGCTGTTTCTATTTCAATCCACGCTCCCGCGAGGGGAGCGACCACAGCACGATGCTAACGCCGCCGAGAATCAGCGATTTCAATCCACGCTCCCGCGAGGGGAGCGACTTGCGAGAATAATTATTATCCGCTTTTTCCGTATCATTTCAATCCACGCTCCCGCGAGGGGAGCGACGAACAACATTCTACGGTGCTGTTATGACGATATCATTTCAATCCACGCTCCCGCGAGGGGAGCGACTCAAATAATTCTACCAGCGTTTCCAGGCTTGCTCCGATTTCAATCCACGCTCCCGCGAGGGGAGCGACCGGTGTCTCGCCAACGGTTTTCTTGCCTTATTGGCAATTTCAATCCACGCTCCCGCGAGGGGAGCGACCTGCAAAAACCATTGGCGCACCTACTCCCTGCAGATTTCAATCCACGCTCCCGCGAGGGGAGCGACCATGGTCATTCCGTGTTTAATATCCGTTGTTTCTTTATTTCAATCCACGCTCCCGCGAGGGGAGCGACTATCCGGTGTAATATAAGTATAAAGATGTTATACGATTTCAATCCACGCTCCCGCGAGGGGAGCGACTGGTGTAAACTATCATTAGACAGGAGGTGAAAATATTTCAATCCACGCTCCTGCGAGGGGAGCGACCGACTTTACGGTTTCTGGGCTGTCTGTATCGCATATTTCAATCCACGCTCCCGCGAGGGGAGCGACTGGTGCGTTGAGAGGATGAACGAATATGTCGTGCAATTTCAATCCACGCTCCCGCGAGGGGAGCGACTCTCCAGTCCTCCTTTTCCAGTTCCGTCTTATACCTCATTTCAATCCACGCTCCCGCGAGGGGAGCGACATAAAATGGTAAACAATACAACGCACAATGTACATTTCAATCCACGCTCCCGCGAGGGGAGCGACACGGTCGCAAACGTGCCTTCGCCGATCTCCACGTAATTTCAATCCACGCTCCCGCGAGGGGAGCGACTTGGTATCATTCGTTTATTTTTTGTAAAAACAGATTTCAATCCACGCTCCCGCGAGGGGAGCGACGGTTATCATGGCTCATCCACGCAAATCCGAAGAGATTTCAATCCACGCTCCCGCGAGGGGAGCGACCCATGAAAACGCACGGTTAAACAGACATATGCGTATTTCAATCCACGCTCCCGCGAGGGGAGCGACGTCAAACGAAATAATAAAATACAGTAACAAGATATTTCAATCCACGCTCCCGCGAGGGGAGCGACCATGCTTATTTTTTCATGGACGTTTTACGACCATGAATTTCAATCCACGCTCCCGCGAGGGGAGCGACTTCAATTTTATCTAAAATTCACCCTATGTTTTTAACCATTTCTCACAACGCTTCATCTTTCTCCTCCTTCCCTTTCCATTCTTTTCTTCCCCATCTTCTCAATTCCAGCACCTTTTGTGCACTTTTTCAGGTGCGAATCTCCCGGGCTTTTTCTGTGTACTACCGATTCGCACCTAAAAAATCAACACCTGATCTATAGCTGTACCACGTTCTACACCGATATGTTCAACTTTAGTTTTATAATTGTTTCCCAGATAATAAAACCGAAGACTGTCTTTTTCTTCATCGATAATGTCTGCTAAAATAGATTTTAATACAATACACTGTGCATTATCCAATATACATTCGAATACAGAATTTTGCACCCGTCTTCCGTAGTTGGTACATTGTTTGGCGACTTTACGTAAACGTTTTTTCCCCGCATCAGTTTCCGTATTGACATCATATGTGATCAATACCAGCATCCTCCCACCTCACTTCCACAAAAATACAGGATAGCTGTCCAGATCCCCTCGCAGATATCTTGCGAGCAGCATCGCCTGCACATGAGGAACCATTCCCCATTCCACTTTTTCGTTTAGATAGGGATGCATAATTGTTTCTTTTTTCTTATTCTGCCACTCTGTCAGCAGTTTCTTTCGAAGTTCATCGTCCATCAAAACTGCGCCATTTTCTTTTCTGGTAAAATTCTTTCCATTGACGATTTTCTTATTAACAAGTGACAGCACAAAGCGATCCGCCATAACAGCTCTAAGTTCTTCAATCATATCCAGTGCCAGCGAAGCTCTGCCCGGTCTTTCGGTATGCAGATAGCCCATGTAAGGATCCAGACCGACCCCTTCCAACGCCGCTGCAATATTATTCGTCAGAAGCGTATACACAAATGACAGCATTGCATTCATGTTATCCATAGGCGGTCTTTTGTTCCGCCCTTCAAACTTGAAATCTTTCTTCTGCTGCAAAATCAATTCGTCAAACACGCCAAAATAAACACTTGCTGCTTCACCCTCAAATCCTCTTAACTGCTCTTTTGACTCACAATTTTGAATCAGCTTCAAAGAATTTTTCAGATTCATAGACGCCGTTTTGACCCGCTCCGCATCAATCTGCATTCCGTGGTCTCGCACCGCTCGTTCCAGTACCCATCTTGCATTGTATACTTTTCCCAGAATACAATTTTTCGCAATTTCAAGACTGATTTTCGAATCCATGCAGCTATTGTATTGCTGTTCCCGCAGAACAATATTTCCTTTTGTTTTTCCCGTTACTCTAGCCAGAAACTTTCCTTGTGGTGTCAGAAAACACAATGCTATATTTCGATCCGAGCAAGCTCCCATTAACGCCGGACTTACTCCACGATAACCAAAGGATACAATACTCTCCAAATTATGCAGCGGCAATCTTCCGAGTTCTTTATCATCCTCATAGATAACAATATTTTCCCCGTCAAGTCCCAGATAACTGTTCTCAGAAGTAACATACAACGTATTTAATAGCTTTTTCATTCCTCTTCCTCCAGTCTCTGTTCGATATAGGTTTTCACTGAAACCGTCTTATTCAGTTTCGGAAGGCAGATGTCCTTTAGTGAACATGCATTACATGCTTTGCTCGGTTTCACTTTTGGTGTATACTTTCGTGCATAATATTGATGCATTTCCGCCAACATATGAATTACTTCTTCCCGCAATTCTTCTGTAATTTCTATCTGCTCCCGTCTTCTTGTTTCGCCATAGAAAATTGCTCCCTGCGCCACTCTGGTCGAAAACATTTCCTCCAGACATAACGCCTGTGCCACCACCTGAAGCTTGTCTTCTTCCGTAAGCTTAGGTTTGCCTTTCTTGTATTCCACAGGAAACACAGAATACAATCCTCTATGTCCATGCAGTTGAATTCCATCTTCACACTTCTGGAATTCAACTACATCACACTCCCCGCTGATCCCAAGTTCTCTCGAAGAAACCGGCAGCGCACGAACAATAATCGTATCTTTCCGTTTTTCTGTCAAATAAGGATCGTGTGCCTTTTTATGCATTAGTTCACCCGTGACGGTATGTACGTTTTCAGCCCACTGCTGCTCCACATGAATCAATGCCCATTGTCTTCGGCAGAATTTGAAATGCTGAATTCCGGATATCATCAGATACTCATCTTCTGTATATTCCATCAGACCATCCTTTTCACCTGAATTGACTCAGGAATGTCTTCTTTGTGCAAAGTAACTGTATAGTCCTGATATTTTCTTGGATATTCTACATCTTCCTTTCTTTTTACTTCTACCGCGTCAAATAACTTATATGCAGGGCAGTCACCAAGTTCTTTACTATGCTTGAATACAATCAGTTCACGAACCGCCATTTTGCCTCTCGCTGCAGAATGGTCATGCTCAAACATATTGATAATTGCTTCCCACAGCAAATCAAGATCTTCTTCTGTAAATCCCGTTACTTTACGGGCAAGGTTTGCTGAGATGAATCCTTCCGCACGGTATAATGCATAAGGTACAATACTTTTACGCCCTATCTCTGTGTTTTTATCTTCTGCATCCTTTTCCGTTGTGATGGCAACTCTGGTAATTGTAACTTCCTGACTGATAATCGGATCAATACTGCGTGCAAATCCAATCTGCACCGGGCCTCTTACCTGACCACAGTTCAGTGATGCTTTCACAAAGGTCGTCATGACCGCACCAAAGGTTCGGATATCGAAAAAGTGATCACACATATAATTTCTTAATTTTACATCTGCATCCGGATCATTTCTTTTCAATTTTTTCAGTTCTTCTGTCACTTTTTTGTCTTCTGTTTCATTGACCCCCACCGATACGCATGCTTCCCGATCACCTCGGTTAAGCGGAACATCTTTTTTAATATAGATTTTATAGCCATCCTCGTCTTCTTTTACGGTTTCAACATAATTTCTGATCTTTCTTTTCAGGCACACATCTGTAACAAGACCTAAGCCACTTTCAGGGTCAACACGCGGCATATTTCCAGCATCTGGATCTCCGTTTGGGTTGCCATTTTCCACATCAAACAGTATTACAAATTCATATCTGTTTTTGATTACATCACTCATTTATTTTTCCTCCTGTTTTTCATTTTTGCTCTGTTTCTGATGATAATAGCCCAAAATAAATTTTCCCTGTTCTTCCAATGATAATCTTTTTGGAAAATATTCTACTTCTTCGAAAATTTCTCTCAGTCTATCCTCATAATATTTTGCCAAATTTGGTTTATCTCTTTCCAATTTTCGTATATGACTGTTTTTCAATCTCATCAAAATCGGAAATACCATCGCTGGCGTTACGCAGGCAGAGTTAAAATAACGATCTCGAATGGTAGATTTTATTTCTTTGTTCGTATTTATCTTATTCGCACCAATCTGAATTGCCTCCAAGATCGAAAAAGCCTGTCCTAATTTAAAAGCAACATCATTACTTGTTTTTCCTGAATTCATACACGCTTCGCCTTCCTCCCATTTGTAATTTTTAATAAGATACGCTTTTATAATCGCTGCTCTTCCCCAGGTTACATCTCCCTGATCGGAACGTATTCTTATCAATGTATCAATATACAAGCTTGCCGGATATCTGTTATCCGAAAGAATTGCCTCCAGCACCATTGCTGCCATATGGGCAATAGCCTTTTTGTTTTTGGTTCTTTGATTGATTGTCTCTTGTAGCAAATCATCGACCCCAAGATAATCTATTTCATCCTTTTTCAGTTTGGGAATATTAAGCCGCTGGTAATGTTTTTCCAGATTTTCCAACATATTTCCAAATGAATTTTCATAGAAAAATCTCACGGACAATCTTGCTGCATTTGGTGACAGACACAAAACATAAAATTTCTGATCCTTATTGATTTTTATATCTTTTACGTCTATATATTGCCCTTCTGTAAGCTTTTCCAATATGTCATGCACGATATCCTCATTATCCTTCGTTGGATTCAGAAATGTAGAAAAGAAATCCTGATATTCTGTTTTAGCTCCTTCCGCCCAATAAACAACCATGGACTCACCTAATGAGAATTTATACTTTTTTTGCGTCAAAAGATAATTCAACGATGTAGTATAAGCAAATTCTGCATATTTTCCAACAGGTGCATTGTAACTTTGTGTTTTTCCATAGGATTCAAACGCTTTTTCATTAAATGAAATCAACGAAGCTCCACTGCTCTGTGCACCTGGAATACCTTTAATATTTTTATGAATTCTGGAAATTTCATCCAAATTTCCTGTCACAAGACAAATTCCGGTTGCTTCTCCCTGTTTCTGATCCTGTGTCTTTTCCCATGCTTTCTGAACTTCCTCATCCTCCTGCGCATATTTCCCATTTACCCAGAAAATCAGATTGCCTCCTTCTGTCAGCTCCTCCCATGTTTCGGCAACTACTGGATTTTCCTTGGCCTGCTCTGGTTTCCAGCTTTCAAAGAATGCACAAATTGCATTTGCAGTTTCTCCCTGACTATTCTGTAATATCTGCAGATGTTTTTCTTTCGTCGCCTGAAAACATTCCTGCATTCTTTTGCTTGTTCCATCTTTGTCGATCCCTAACATGTATTTGGAATTGTCGCATAGAAAGTTAGCAGCTACACCTGATGATCGTGTTACCATCGTCGGCACAAATAACGGCTGCGGACTTAATATTGTTTTTTTTCCTGCCTGCACTTCTCTTTTCAAACTTAAAATAGCCTGAATTTTTCCATCGCATGACAATTGAATCCCATAAGAAATTTTTTCTGTGCACCATCCTCGCCTTGAAATCTTTCCTTGTTTTTCCAGGTCTTCGTAATACTTGACCAATGCTTGAAGAATCATCGTATCACCTCACAATTCCGTAAATCAATGACACCCTTTCGCATAACCGCTCGAAAAAACATTGGTTCAATGTTCTCTGGATCGGAATAATCCATGCCGAAAAGCATCAGTCCCATATCTTTTTCCTCTACATTCTCATACGCAGTGTGAATCTTCTCTTCTCCGCATAACGCAAAATGCGCCGGAAATTCTCGGCAACCAAAATAGGGCATGTGATAACATTCCCCTCTCTTGAGCCTTCGAAGCATAATGTCTTTAAATTTGCCTGGATTATCCGTTTCATTGGCCTTGTCCGTCATCTCAAAATGAGCTTCTATCACGTACTCTACATCTGTCAATATCACAGAAGCTCTCTGTACAATGTCCTGTTTTGTACTGATATACAATGGTTTTTCTGCTCCATTATATACTTCAAAAACCTTGCTTGCCAATGCCTTACTTTTTACTTCATTTCTTCGAACGCTGGTAAAACGAATCGGCTTATTCACATAGATTCGATCAATTTTCCATCTCAGGCCCGGATGCCAATAGATGGCCTCCAGGATGCCTCGCGCTGCGGAAGGTGTCATCACGTCGTAAGAATATCTTTCTACTTTTAACTCTGGTCTTGAAAAAAGTGCATAATCTCCCCATACTTTAACTTTTACTCCAATTCCCATAGGCGTTTCCTCTTTTCCTTGTTGTCAGACTTATGTCTTTCTTCCATTTTGCACTTGTATTATTATGTTTTCATAATACAATACCTTCTTCTGTAATTCAATTCAAATTTTACATAAAAATGTATTGAAATTTTTATGTATTTTGATTATAATAATCTTCGACAGGATCTCCATCCTGCGGATTGAAAAAATACATTTTTTTGTAGTGAAAAAACGAGAGGGAATGGAAAGTTTAAATGCTTCCATTCCCTCTCGCTTTCTCATACAAATAATGCTTTTCCCAGTTCAACTGACAAATCCAGTCCCATTTCTTCTGTATAACGTTTCAGATCTGTCAATTCATAAAAATCTTTTACATCGCCTGAAACTTCTCTTACGATTCCTGCTTCATAAAATTTTTCACACTCATTTTTCCGAATATTAATACAAAATTGTCCGGCTTTTCGCATATTACTTTTAGTGAATCCCTGACCCTTTATCTGCTGCAGAATCTCCTGAGCCTCTTTTGTACAACCAATAAATACTGCTACCGTAGCTCCATCAATTAACTGAAATTTCTCTGCTGTTTGTCTGAAATTATATTTCCCTTTTTGAAATTCCTGCAGAATTTTCTTTTTATCCAGATCTTCTCCCCTTAAATAATACAACCTTTCAAAATATGTTTTTATGGTTCCTAAATCTGAAATTTCAGCTTCATCTGCAATCAGACTTTTTGCCACATCAATTTGCTGTCTTTGTCCTGAAACGGTTTCTTTTTCATCGAATTGAAATATAAACACATTACTTTCAGAAACATCATACTGCCCTTCTCTATTGCATCTTCCCGCCGCCTGAATCATCGAGTCAATTCCCGCCAGTTGTCTGTATACTGTCCGGAAATCCAGATCCACTCCAGCTTCCACGAGACTGGTCGCAATTACGATACATTTTTGAGGATTCTTTTTGTCCAATCTTTTTCGTATCTGCTCCAATACTCGCTTTCTATGCTTCGGATACATACTCGTTGATAAGTGGTAACAGCCTTCGCCTTTTAGTTTCTGATATAATTTCTGCGCTTTTTTCCTCGTATTGACAATACATAATGTCTGGAATCCGCCTTCCAATCTGCTTACAAGTTCTTCTTCACTTAGATAGCCAAGATTTTTATAGCGCACTCGCTCAAAAAATCGGAATTGTTCTTCCATCCGCGGACATAGTTCTATTGCATTTCTCTCCTTTTGAAAGAGAGACTGCAATGCTGGCTGTGTAGCCGTACAGAGTACCACGCTTGATCCGTAACGGTCAATCAATTCTTCCATCGCAGCAATACACGGTTTCAGATAATCAACTGGCAGCATCTGCGCTTCATCAAAAATAATTACACTGTTGGCCATATTGTGGAGTTTTCTGCATTTTGATGATTTATTAGCATACAAAGATTCAAAAAACTGTACATTCGTCGTTACTACAACCGGTTTATCCCAGTTTTCCGCGGCAAGCTGCATCGGTTTGAATTCTTCTGAACTATCATAATCAACATTATAATGATTTTCCAGAACATTCTGATCTCCCAGAATTTTCCGGAAAACTTCTGCATTCTGCTCAATGATGCTCGTATATGGAATCACATAGATAATTCGATCCATATGATTGTACACACCATGTTTTAATGCAAATCCCAACGATGCAGTTGTCTTTCCGCCGCCCGTTGGAACCGTTAAGCGAAACAGTCCTTTCGAATTTTCCCCTTGTTCCATGCAGTTTCTTAAAATTTCCGTTCTTCTTCCATTAACTGACTCTGTTTCCTTATTTTTCAACCAATCTTCAACATGTTTCTCCAGCTTCTGCAAAAGCGTCGTCAGGTTCTCCCCCGCCTCGCGCTGTGTCTTCCCTGCTTTCATAAAATCTTCTGTATCCAGAAAATCTGCATCTACAAGGCAAGAATAAAGCATCCGCATAAAAAAGCTCAAAGAAAAATCTGGATTTTCTGTTTCTGTTGGATTGAATGGCAACGTTGTTAATGCCGGAATTTGTACTTCTGTTTTGTACGCTTGATAGTCTTCGATCCGCTTTTTCCTTCTCCCTGCCAATGTAGATGCACTTCCCGTATCCAGTTCATTCCCATAATCAGGCAGACCTGCATGGTGTCCTGCAATGCAATATTCTAATAGTGGATACATTCCCTGCTGTTCCAGACATAATCGAGCACCCGCTGTCGCGTGGTCTACACTGATACTATTATCTTCCTTGATTTTTCTCTGAAATTTGTCGCTGTACTTTCCAATATCATGCAGCATTCCACAGCAATAGCCCCATTCCCCTTTGCCAAATTTTTCCGCAAAATCCCTTGCCCGTTCTGCTGTTCCCAGCAGATGCTGCAACAACAACTGTACTCGATCTTCCTCTCGATGTGCTATATATTCCATTGTAAAATTCCCCCTTTGTTCTTAAAAATATATTAACCTAACTACTGCTAATTGTATATAAAAATAATCACCTGCTGTAAAAACAGATGATTATTTTTGAACTCAATTACATTTTATATAAAATGGATCGGTAACTATTTTCTTTTTTCAGATTTCCCGGAATCTCCGATACCTCTCCTCTACCAGCTCTTCCGCATCCAGCTCCGCATATTTCCCCATAAATTTCAGAATCTTCCTTCTCAGATCTCCACAAACCGCAGGTAATGTCTCCACCGTAAACTCTTCCGGTTCCGCCACAATCTCTTCTACGATTCCAAGCTCTTTCAAATCCCTCGCCGTCAGCTTCATCACCTCGGCGGCCTCCGGCGCGCGTTTGCCGTCTTTCCATAGAATACTTGCAAATCCCTCCGGCGACAGGATGGAGTAGATGGCATTCTGCATCATCCACACTTCATCCGCCACGGCGAGTGCCAGGGCGCCGCCGCTGCCGCCTTCGGAGATGACGATGGTAAGGACTGGGGTTTTTAAGGATGACATTTCATACAGATTCCGCGCAATCGCCTCGCCCTGGCCGCGTTCTTCGGCTTCCATTCCGCAGAAAGCACCTGGGGTGTCTACGAGGCAGATGACCGGGCGGTGGAATTTTTCGGCCTGTTTCATCAGACGCAGGGCTTTGCGGTAGCCCTCCGGGGACGGCATGCCGAAATTGCGGTGGATGTTTTCTTTCGTATCCGCGCCTTTCGCCTCGGCGATGACCGTGACCGGTGTGCCGTCAAACGATGCAATACCGCCGATGATCGCCGCATCATCGCCATACAGTCGATCACCATGAAACTCAATAAAATCAGGAAACAGCTCCCGAATATAATCTTCTCCCACCGGTCGGTCCTTTTTCCGCGCTTTCTGCACACAGTCCCAAGCCGATGTTTTCTCTCCCGTTTCTGGTGCTGCCAAAGACCGCTTCACGTCTCCATCCCCCAAAGTCAGCACTTCCGAGGAAACTTCGATATCTTTCCCATGCATCCGCAGAATCTCCGCCAGCACCTCTTTCGCCTCTTCTCTTGGCAGAATCCGATCTACAAACCCATGCTCCACCAGAAACTCCGCCCGCTGGAACCCTTTCGGCAGTTTCTGTCCTATTGTCTGCTCAATAACCCTCGGCCCCGCAAACCCGATCAACGCATGCGGCTCCGCCAGAATAATATCCCCCAGCATCGCCCAGCTCGCCGTCACGCCGCCCGTCGTCGGGTCCGTCAGCACACTCACATACAAAAGCCCCGCATCACTGTGTCTTTTCAGCGCCGCCGACGTCTTCGCCATCTGCATCAGAGAAACAATCCCCTCCTGCATCCGCGCCCCTCCCGAGCACGCAAACAAAATCACCGGCAGCGAGAGCTTCGTCGCCCTCTCCACCGCCCGCGTAATCTTCTCCCCAACAGCCTCACCCATACTTGCCATCATAAACCTGCCATCACAGACCCCGATCACCGTCTCCATCCCGTTGATCCGTCCCTTACCAGTCACAACAGCCTCCGTAAGCCCTGTTCTCTCCTGCAGAGCCCTCACCTTCTCTTCATACCCCGGAAACCCCAGCGGATTCCCCGCCGTCATCCCCTGATCCCATTCCTCAAAACTCCCATCATCCAGAAGAAACTCAATCCTCCGATACGCATGCACCCGAAAATAATTCCCACACTTCGGACAAATATAAAGATTCCTCTTCACATCCTCCGTAAAAATAGCCCCCTTACAAGCATTACACTTCTTCAAAATCCCCTGCGGTGCTTCCGGCACCACCCCATCCGCCGTGTGCTCCTTCCGAAACACCGTCTTCTTAAAATACTTACCCAGCATCATACCACCATCACTCCTTACGTCATAACACTTTCACTCTATTGTCACCATAACAATCTTCCAACCACACACCTCACCCATCGAGGCATTCATTCTCTCTTCACCGCTCACTCCTGTCATCCCAGCCGCACCGCCCCGCGGTGTCGCTGACCACACTCTCCCAGTCGTGTGTCTGATCTCAGCCGCCCGGCAGTACAGCAGAGGGGGGGCGGCGCATTTGCAGGAGGAACTATAGCAAGACCCGAAAATAATGCAAAAAAGGCAGTGCTGCAGAGCGCGAATTG
>OGZT01001208.1_pt1 | contig 18616 bp, 19 predicted proteins | sample 1576891 | NCBI WGS metagenome assembly OGZT01 (sample SAMEA3541521, study PRJEB24748) | human gut metagenome | biome: human gut; feature: human-associated habitat; material: faeces | place: China | collected 2012 | reverse complement strand
AAAACCATTGATTTTATTAGCTTTTTGCCGCTATCGCTATCACACCTCATTATTCCAAAGACCCGGTTTTCAAGCCATGCTTGCGGACATTGAAGCCGGAAAAGTCGGCACCGTTATCGTCAAGGATATGTCACGGTTAGGGCGAAACTATCTGCAAGTGGGAATGTATACGGAAATGATTTTCCCACAGAAAGGCGTCCGCTTTATCGCTATCAATGACGGAGTGGACAGCGCACAGGGCGACAATGATTTTGCCCCTCTGCGGAACATTTTTAACGAATGGCTGGTGAGAGATACGAGCAAGAAAATCAAAGCAGTAAAACGGTCTAAGGGTATGAGCGGGAAGCCCGTCACGAGCAAACCCGTATACGGCTACTTTATGGACGAGGACGAAAATTTTATCATTGACGGGGAAGCCGCCCCTGTTGTGCGGCAGATTTACAGCTTGTGCCTTGCCGGGAACGGGCCGACCAAGATAGCCCGTATGCTCACAGAGCAGGAGATCCCCACGCCGGGAACGCTGGAATACCGTCGGACGGGAAGCACCCGCCGCTACCACCCCGGCTATGAGTGCAAGTGGGCGACCAATACCGTGGTACATATCCTTGAAAACAGGGAGTACACGGGCTGTCTGGTAAACTTCAAGACGGAGAAGCCGTCCTACAAGACCAAGCACAGCGTAGAGAACCCCATTGAGAAACAGGCGATTTTCGAGAACCACCATGAGCCTATCATTGACACCCAGATGTGGGAGCGTGTGCAGGAGTTACGCAAGCAGCGCAAACGCCCGAACCGCTATGATGAAGTGGGCTTATTCTCCGGCATACTCTTTTGTGCCGACTGCGGCAGCGTCCTTTACCAGCAGCGTTACCAGAACGCCACCCGCAAGCAGGATTGTTATATCTGCGGGAGCTACAAGAAGCGTACCCGTGACTGTACGGCGCACTTTATCCGCACCGACCTGTTGACCGCCGGAGTGACCGACAATCTGCGGAAAGTCACCAGCTATGCAGCGAAGCACGAAGCCCGGTTTATGAAGCTGCTGATCGAGCAGAACGAGGACGGGGGCAAGCGCAGGAACGCCGCAAGGAAAAAGGAGCTGGAAGCCGCCGAGAAGCGTATCAGCGAGTTATCCGCTATCTTCAAGCGGCTGTATGAGGACAGCGTGACCGGGCGCATTTCAGACGAGCGTTTCACGGAGCTGTCGGCAGACTATGAAGCCGAGCAGAAAGAACTGAAAGAGAGAGCCGCCGCTATCCGGGCAGAGCTTTCCAAAGCGCAGGAAGCCACGGTAAACGCAGAAAAGTTTATGAATGTTGTCCGCAAGTACACCAGCTTTGAAGAACTTACCCCTACCCTTTTGCGTGAGTTTGTGGAGAAAATCGTTGTGCATGAGTGCAGCTATGACGAGAACGGCACACGCAGACAGGACATTGATATTTATTACTCTTTCGTTGGCAAGGTAGACCTGCCCGAATGACCGCCCGACCTATCCGGCGCAATGCGCAAACGCCGGATAGGAACGGCAAAATTTTTTACACTTCTACTACTTCTTTATCACACATCAGCAAAGAGCCAGGGAATTAAACAGCTTATGAGCGGCGGCGGGATTATCCTGATTGGAACAACGCTCATTCCCCTGCTGTCCGGCCTGTTCAGCTAAACGATAAGGAGACGCTATGCAAATAATCTTCGACGCAATCGCGGAATGGCTCAAGGGCCTGCTGGTTGCCGGTATCATGGGCAACCTCGGCGGGCTTTTTGACAACGTAAACGCGCAGGTCGGAGAGATTGCAGACCAAGTGGGGACGGCCCCGGCGGCATGGAACGCCGGGGTTTTCTCCATGATACGGCAGCTCTCCGAGACTGTCATTCTCCCAATCGCCGGGCTGGTGCTCACCTTCGTCATGTGCTACGAGCTCATTCAGTTACTTGTGGAGCGGAACAACCTGCACGACATAGACACATGGATATTTTTCAAGTGGATATTCAAGACCTTCTGCGCCATTCTCATTCTGTCCAACACCTTCAATATCGTGATGGGCGTGTTTGATATGGCGCAGTCCGTTGTCCAGCAGTCGGCGGGACTGATACAGGGGAGCACCGAAATCACCCCGGATATGATGGCCGATATGGAGACGCAGTTGGAGGCGATGGAGCTCGGCCCCCTCTTGGGGCTCTGGCTTCAATCCTTCTTTGTGGGCTTTACCATGACCGCTCTCAATATCGTGATTTTCGTGATTGTCTACGGGAGAATGATTGAGATTTACTTAATGACGAGCCTTGCCCCTATCCCCCTTGCAACGGTAGTCAACCGGGAGATCGGGAGCATGGGCCAGAACTATTTCCGCTCCCTGCTGGCGGTGGGCTTTCAAGGGCTTTTAATTATCGTCTGTGTCGCAATCTATGCGGTGCTGATACAGGAGATTGCCACGGGCGGGGACATGATAGGCGCGATATGGGGCTGCGTGGGCTATACCGTCCTGCTCTGCTTTACGCTCTTTAAGACGGGCTCCCTCGCAAAATCCATCTTTGGCGCTCATTGATAAGGCGGAGCTTCGGGCCAAGTTGGCCCGGGGGTTCAGAAACGAGGTGAGGCTATGGCCCCGAGACGGTACGGAGTAGCCTCGGACGGGAGTATTCAGCCGCTATGGCATGGAAAACTGGCAGAAGATTTTACCGAGGCGGACACCCTACGCTTTATGGCCGACACAGATATTCAGTTAAGCGGAAACGTGTCTGCGGACACGCTGGCCGCAATCAGGCGGGCAGGCTACCGCTACGAGGGCGGGGAGGTTCTTCCCCGGCCCGGAAAGGAGGAAATGACAATGAGCGAAGAAAAGACCACGGGCGCGCAGGCCCCGGAACAGAAGGCCCCCGGCGGCTCCGGCTTAAAGCTGGACGTGACCGCCCGGCCCATTGACCCCATCAAAAATCTGGTGGGCTTTGCCACCGTGAAGCTCAACGACTGCTTTGTGGTGGAGGACTTCAAGATTTTACAGAGTGACAAGGGCCTGTATGTGGGTATGCCGAGCAAGCCGGATAAGAGCAGCCGAACAGGCTACCGGGACACGGTGAAGCCCATCACGAAGGAGTTCCGGGAGGAACTTCACGGGGCGATTTTAGAGGCATACCAACAGGAGATAGAAAAGTTGCAGGCCCGGATTGCCGCCGCCCGGCAGGCCCCGCCACCGGAAAAGGCGTCCATCAAGGGGCAGTTGGAGGCCGGGGCGAAGAAGGCGGCAAAGGAGAACGCAGCCCGAGCCCCGAAGGAGAAGCCAGCGAAGGCGGCAGAGCGGTAACACTTCGGGCCAAGTTGGCCCGAGGTTCCCCGGCGGAAAGGAGGCGTTTTCATTGGCACGAAAAAAATCCGGGTATGGCGCGGCCTGCTACTATGCCGGGAAGATGGTGGGCCGCTGTACGGTGGCGGACGGTGAAGCCTATACCGCCCTGATGGAACAATGCGGCGGAAACGCGGCCCGCGTTTTACGGGAGTATACCTATTTCTCCCCCGAACTGAAAGCAATTTTAGAGAAGGTGGCGGTTATGCAGGCCGCAAAAAGCCGTACAGAAACCCCGCCCAGTTTGTTCGCGGAACCGAAAATCTCCCCGTGGGGAAAAGTGCAGACCTGCGACACGCTCTGTTCGGGCGTCTTTCTGGTGAGCACCGCCAGCCACGGCGGGACAATGGTTTCAAAGGAAGTGGCGGCATTTCTCTCCCCCGCCGCAAAGAAATGCGGATTCCGGCAGGGCGGCTATCTCTGCTTTGAGGAAGATACACAGGAGGAAGTCGTTTTCCGGGAACTGCTGGATAAAAGGCTCTGGAAAATTCCCGACCGTATTAGAAATAAGGAGGCTTTTGAAGAAAATATCAACCAATCACTCCGGGAACATAACCCCGCATATTGGAGGGCGAGAACGCGGGGGAGGGAAAACGCCCGGTCCGCTGTCCGGCAGGACGCGGCCCGGGACGAGACACGATAACCGCTTCGGGCCAACTTGGCCCGAGGTGATGAAAGGAGGTTTTGAGCTTTGCCCTATGTGCAGGTTCCGAAAGATTTATCCAAAGTAAAGACCAAGCTGGCCTTCAACCTGACGAAGCGCCAGCTTATTTGTTTCTCGGGTGCGGCGGCGGTGGGAATCCCCGTCTATCTGCTGACCCGCCCCGTCATTGGTAACAGTCCGGCACTGTTCCTGATGATTGGCCTCATGCTCCCATTCTTTTTCTTTGCCATGTTCGAGCGTGACGGCCTCCCCTTTGAAAAGATACTGCGAAACTATATCCGGGCCCGGTTCCTCTGGCCCCAAGTCCGGCCCTACAAGACCGAAAATTTCTATGCCGCATGGAGCGGCCCCGGCGCTTCGGGCCAAGTTGGCCCGAAGCTGGAGGACAAACCGAAAGGAGGTACAAGGATTGCGAAAAGGAAAAGAGGCAAAACAGGCCGCACCCAAGCGGGTTCGCAATAAAGGCAGGAAACAGGCAGGGCCGCAGACCGCACAGCAAACAATCCCGTTCCGAGAAATGTTCCGGGATGGCGTGTGCCGCTTGAACAACGGCGTTTACACAAAGACGGTAGAGTTTGAGGACATCAACTACCAGCTCGCACAGGCCGAAGATCAGTCGGCCATCTTTGACGGGTGGAGCTCCTTCCTGAACTACTTTGACAGCGCCCTGCCCTTCCAGCTTTCCTTCATCAACCACCGTTCCCGGCCTGAAAGCAAGTACACCGTGAATATCGCCCCGAGGCATGACGAGTTTGACAGTATCCGGGCCGAGTATGTGGAAATGCTGGAAAACCAGATTGCCAAAAGCAACAACGGCATTGTCCGCACGAAGCTGATAACCTTCGGTGTCCCGGCGGACAGCGTGAAGGCGGCGCGGCCCCGGCTGGAACGGATTGAGGCCGACATTATGGGGAACTTCAAACAATTAGGCGTCCAGTCGCGGCCCCTCCCCGGGCGGGAGCATCTGGAAATCCTTCACGGCCAGCTCCACCCCGGAGGCCGGGAGCCCTTCACATTCACATGGGAGCAGATACCGCAGACAGGCATGACCCCAAAAGACTTTATCGCCCCGACCAGCTTTGACTTCCGCCGGGGCCGGTTCTTCAAGGTGGGGGCAACATGGGGCGCGGCCTCTTATTTGCAGATAACCGCCTCGGAGCTCTCGGATAAACTGCTTGCGGAGCTTCTGGAACTGGACACGGAAATGACCGTCACCATGCACATTCAGACGGTAGACCAGTCAAAGGCTATCAAGACCATCAAGGGCAAGCTCTCGGACATTGACAAAATGAAGATGGAGGAAGTGCGCCCAGATAGGGCATTGTGTGAAGTAGCGTAAGGTACTACCCCGTAAGATAACACGGGAAACAGCCTGCCTAACCGAAAGGCGAAAGCTGACACGGGAACATAGCACGGCAGGAAAGCGGTAAGTCACCTAAAGGCATTTTGGTGCGACTGAACCACAATGTTAAGCGGATATGAGGTTTAAGTTGGATTTACTGAACGCAAGTTTCTAATTCCTGTTATTTTCAGGTGGAGGAAAGTGCCTGTAACCTCCGGCATGAGAACGATTGATTATGTTCGTCAATCAATCGGTTATCGACAATCTCATGCAATCTGTAGGAGAACCTATGGTAACGAAACGAAAGCGAAACCGACAATCTGCAATTACCTACACACAGTGCTAACTGGGGATACCCTAAACAGGAGTGCCACCAAGGAGGTGTATATCGGCTATGGCTATGGAGCCTGAAAATCCTGCATGGGTACGGAGCGTTCGTAGTAGTCCGAGGACGGTAATGCCGTCTACATGGCGAAGGGACGCAGTTATTGTGTACTAAAATAAAAGTTGATTAGGGAGGAAAACCTCAAATGCAACCAACAACCGAAATTTTAGCAAGAATCAGTAAAAACTCACTTGCAAACAAAGAAGAAATCTTTACAAAACTGTATCGCTACCTGTTGCGTCCTGACCTCTACTTTCTGGCGTATAACCATTTGTACGCTAACAACGGAGCGGCAACGAAAGGTGCAAACAATGATACGGCTGATGGTTTCAGTGAAGTAAAAATCGCAAACATCATAAAATCACTGTCCGACGATACCTATCAGCCTACGCCGGTAAGACGAATCTACATCTCCAAAAAGAGCGACCCCAAAAAGAAGCGTCCGTTGGGAATACCCACATTTACGGATAAGCTGATACAGGAAGCTCTACGCATGGTGTTGGAAGCGGTGTATGAGCCTGTTTTTCTGAATGCATCACATGGGTTCAGACCAAAAAGAAGTTGTCACACTGCACTAACGTCACTGAAAAAGGAGTTTAACGGCACACGTTGGTTTGTTGAGGGCGACATTAAAGGTTGCTTTGATACTATCGACCATGCCACACTTGTAGGTTTTGTAAACAATAAAATCAAGGACGCACGGATTATTAAGCTGATTTACAAGTTTCTGAAAGCAGGATATTTAGAGGATTGGCAGTACCATAAAACATACAGTGGAACGCCGCAAGGCGGCATTATCTCACCACTGCTCGCCAACATCTACCTGCATGAGCTGGACAAGTATGTGATGAAGCTGAAAGCCGAGTTTGACGCACCCAATACAGAGAAGATAACGCCTGAATACCGAGAACTTCACAACGAAATCAAAATGCTCTCCTATTACATCAAAAAGGCAGACGGCACGGAGAAAGAACGGTTACTTGCAGAATATAAACCAAAACGCAAGCGGCTTATGTCAATCCCGTGTACTTCGCAGACTGACAAGAAAATCAAATATGTTCGGTACGCCGACGATTTTATCATAGGTGTAAAAGGGAGCCAAGAGGACTGCCAGTGGATTAAGAGCAAACTTGCCGAATTTATCAGCGAAACGTTGAAAATGGAACTCAGTGAAGAAAAAACTCTCATTACCCACAGCAGTGAATGTGCAAGGTTTTTAGGCTATGATGTGCGTGTTCGGAGAAGTGGAGAAATAAAGCGTGGCGGCCCAGGCAATGCCAAAAAACGGACGCTGAATAATCATACCGAACTGCTTGTGCCGCTTAACGACAAAATCCATAAATTCATCTTTTCAAAAGGAATAGCGATACAGAAAATCGACGGGACACTGTTTCCTGTACATCGTAATTCTCTGCTACGGCTTACAGACTTAGAAATCGTTACCGCCTACAATGATGAGCTACGAGGGCTTTGCAACTACTACGGTATGGCAAGCAATTTCCACAAAATGAAGTATTTAGCCTACCTCATGAAATATAGTTGCTTAAAAACTCTTGCGTCAAAACATAAAAGCAGTATCTCAAAGGTCATAGCCATGTTCAAAGACGGCAAAGGCGATTGGGGTATCCCGTATGAAACAAAAGCGGGTGCAAAGCGGCGGTATTTTGTGAATTATATCGACTGTAAAGAGGCGAAGAATCCGACTGACATTATCAGCAATGCGGCTGTTATCTACGGTCAATCGGTGACTACCCTTGAAAAGCGGTTGAAAGCAAGAGTTTGTGAGCTGTGCGGCACGGCGGAAAGTGACCATTACGAGATTCACCACGTAAACAAGCTGAAAAATCTAAAAGGCAGGAAACAGTGGGAAATCGCAATGTTAGCCAAACGCCGGAAAACACTTGTGGTGTGTGAAAAATGCCACCATGAGATACATAACCAGTGAGTGAATACTGAACGAACAATGACAGAGCCGTATACTCCGAGAGGGGTAAGTACGGTTCCCGGAGAGGGTGGTGCAGACCTACCGCCGAAATGCGGCAAGGCGGCACTTCCCTACTCCACCAGAAAAAAGCTGTCCGCTCGGGCTACGATATGGACATTCTCCCGCCCGACCTTGTGACGTTCAGCAAGGACGCAAAAACACTGTTGGAGGATTTGCAGAGCCGCAACGAGAGAATGTTTCTTTTAACCTTCCTGATTGTCAACATGGCCCCCACGCGGGAACAGCTTGAGAACGAGATTTTCACGGTTTCCGGTATCGCGCAGAAGTATAACTGCACAATCCGGCGGCTTGACTTCCAGCAGGAACAAGGCTTTTTGTCCTCCCTCCCTCTTGGCTGTAACGCCGTGGAGATCCAGCGGGGCCTGACAACGAGCAGTACCGCGATTTTCATTCCCTTCCTGACCCAAGAGCTCCGCATGGACGGGGAAGCAGTCTATTACGGCCTGAACGCTCTTTCCCATAACGTCATCATGGCAAACCGCAAGAAACTAAAAAATCCCAACGGGATATACCTTGGAGTTCCGGGAAGTGGGAAAAGTTTTGCCGGAAAAAGAGAATTAGTCAACGTATTCCTTGCCACAAATGACCGCATTATCATCGTAGACCCAATGGGGGAATATTCCGCTCTGGTACGGCGGCTCGGCGGGCAGGTGGTGGAGATTGTGTCCAACAGCCCGCACCACATCAATCCGATGGACATATCCGCTGACTTTGACACCGGGGAGGAAAACCCAATGGCGCTGAAAGCGGACTTCATTCTCTCGCTGATGGAGCTGATTGTGGGCGGCAAGGACGGCCTTCAACCCGTGGAGCGGACAGTCATTGACCGCTGTGTGCGGCTCATGTACCGGGACTATCTGCAAGACCCCGGCGCGGCCAAAATGCCGATACTCCAAGACCTGTATACGCTCCTGTGCAAACAGACGGAGCCGGAGGCGGCTCGGCTGGCAACCTCGCTGGAAATCTATGTGTCGGGCTCACTCAATGTATTCAACCATGAAACCGATGTTGACCTGTCAAGCCGCCTTGTCTGCCTCGACCTAAAGAAGCTCGGGGCGGGCCTGCGGACAATCGCCATGCTGATTATGCAGGATTTAGTTAATTCGCAGGTATCGGCCAACTTTGCACAGGGAACCGCTACATGGTGCTACTTTGACGAGTTCCATTTACTCTTGAAAGACGAGCTCACGGCCTCCTACTGCGTGACCGTCTGGAAAATGCTGCGGAAGAAATTCTGCGTTCCCTCGGCGCTTACACAGAACGTCAAAGACCTTTTGGCAAGCCGGGAGATTGAGAATATCTTTGAAAACAGCGACTTTCTCGTTATGCTCTCCCAGGCCCAGGGCGACCGGCAGATTTTGGCGAAGCAGTTAGGAATCAGCCCCACCCAGTTATCCTTTGTCACCAACAGCAACAGCGGCGAAGGGCTCTTATTCTTCGGAAATGTGATTATCCCATTCTCCGACAGGTTCCCGCAGAATACCGAGATTTACCGTCTCCTGACCACCCGCCCGGAGGATTTGAAAGATGAAGGGGCGGACGTATGACCGGGACACTTCGGGCCAAGTTGGCCCGAAGCCCATTCCGGCGGTACAGGAAATATCAAAGGATCAGGCCGTCAACTTTATCCATCAGTACCATTATTCAAAGATTATGCCAAGGCTGAACCGGTTTTACTTAGGCTTTTTCATTGATGGGCGGTTAGCGGGTGTGGTGGTATTGGGATGGGGTACGCAGCCCTTACAGACAATCCGCAAGCTGTTCCCCTGCCATGTACTGCGGACAACGGACTATATCGAAATCGGGAAGATGTGCTTCCTGCCAGACTTCAACGACACCCAATGCTTCGGAAGTATCGTCATTTCCCAGATGGTGAAATGGCTGAAAGCCAACACACGCTATCTGTATCTTTACACATTGGCGGACGGTATCATGGGAAAATGCGGCTATGTGTATCAGGCCAGCAACTTCCAGTATGTGGGGAGCTTCACCACAAGCGTTTACCGGGACAGCCTGACCGGGGAGAAAATCCACCCGCGAAGCGCCCGGCTCCTGCTGGAAGAAAACGCGGCCTTTGACGGCGTGGCAAAACGCTACTGGCTGACCTTTGGCTACTGCCAGTACAAGGGGATTGAGAAAATCAATGGCCGTATGTTCCGCTACCTGTACCCGCTTACCAAACGTGGGCGGAGGATTTTACAGAGCTACCCGGAGTATCAAGGTCTGGCCTATCCAAAGGATAAAGACCTGTTCTATTCCATGCGGAGCGCCCCCGGCACTTACATTCCAATTCAACAGCCCCGGTTTAACAAAGAGGTATGCCAGTTTAATGTCCAGAGATATTGACTGGTACATTTCATTTTTAGGGAAAGGAGGTTGATTTTATCGCAAAGTTTACAGACCGGACAACCAAAGGCAAGCCGGACACTTCGGGCCAAGTTGGCCCGAAGCCCGCCAAGAAGAAACGAACCGCCCATGCCCCGGAGAAACCGGGGCCTTCCTCCCGTCTCCAGTTTGAGGACGAAGGAGAGCCTAAAGTCAAGACAGACCTCCCGGAACCGGGAACTACCTCGGGCCAAGTTGGCCCGAAGTCCTCAAAGAGAGAGAAATTCAGGCAGGACAAAGACCGGGCGCGGCCCTCGGAACGGCTCCGCCGTGAAGGGGAGCCGCCGCCCGGAGACAGCGCCGGGGAGCCCCGGAATGGAGCAGACCCCGGCAAAGCAGACAGCAAAGGGCTGCGGACACGGGAAGGAAAAAAGACGGAGAAGGCAAAGGCGCGGGCCGATAAGGCCGGGGAAAAGCTCGGGAAAGCCCGCGCCAAGCTGGACGCACAGAAACCGCCTAAAGAACCCGGTATCCCCCGCAGGCTGGCCCGAAGCGCCCGCACCGGGGCATGGATTTACGCCCATAACAAGATACATGAAGTGGAGCATGAAAATGTAGGCGTGGAAGGAGCCCACAAATCCGAGCTTGTAGCCGAGACAGGTATCCGCAGGGTATCCCGGTTTGCCAAAAGGCGGTGGCGTACCCGCCACGCCCGAAGCGTGGTGAAGTGGGAGAAAAAAGAAATCCGAGCCAGTGCGGACTATGCGTTTCACACCGCCGCGCAGGAACACCCGGAGCTATACAGCAATCCCCTGTCCCGCTTTTCGCAGAAGTGGAAACTCAAACGGGAGTATGCCAAGCGGGCGCGGGAGGCGGCGAAGCAGGGCGCAAAGGCGGCGGAGAAAACCGCCGTTACCACGGAAAAGCTGGCCCAGCGTGTGGCTCTCTTTGTGAAACGCCACCCGGTCGGCGTCCTGATTGTGCTTGCCATCCTTCTGGTGGTCATGCTGTTGATGGGCGCTTTATCCTCCCTCCCCGGCATGATTGGGGGCGGGGCTATGAACGCCGTTTTAGGCACTTCCTACGGTTCCGAGGACAGCGACCTGTTAGGGGCTGACGAGGACTACACGGCATTAGAGCGGGCGATGGCAGACGAAATAGCCAATATCGAGAGCACCCACCCCGGCTATGACGAGTACCGCTATCAGGTAGACGAGGTGGGACACAACCCCTATGAGCTGGCCTCCTATTTAACCGCAAAATTCCAATCCTACACCCGCGCCGAGGTGCAGGGGGAGCTTCAAGCCGTGTTTGACGCACAGTATAAGCTGACCCTGACCGAGACAGTGAAAATCCGTACCTATACAGACGATGACGGGGACGAGCACGAATATGAGTGGTACATTCTCACCGTCACCCTGAAAAACCGCACCCTGCCTATGGTTATCAACGAGCGGCTGACCGCCGACCAAAAGGAGCTCTATTTGGCTACCATGTGGACGAAGGGCAACAAGCCCTATCTGTGGGATAACATCTACACGGGCGGCGATACCGCCCCTGGCCCCTCCTATGAGATACCGGGGGAGGCCCTGACCGACCCGGATTTTGCCGCCCTGATTGCCGAGGCGGAAAAGTACCTGGGCTACCCGTATGTGTGGGGCGGAAGCTCCCCGAGCACAAGTTTTGACTGCTCGGGCTTTGTATGCTGGGTATACACCCATTCCGGCGTTTATAATCTGCCCCGCACCACGGCAACCGGGATTTACAACCAATGCGCCATTGTGCCAAAGAGCGAAGCCCGGCCCGGGGATCTGATTTTCTTTACCCGTACCTATGACAGCGCCGGGCCTGTCTCCCACGTCGGCATTTATGTGGGCGACAATATGATGATCCACTGTGGCGACCCCATCAAATATGCCAGTATCGGCACGTCCTACTGGCAGGAACATTTTTACGCCTTCGGGCGGCTCAACTGAAAAAGGAGGTTTTGCATGAGCAGTAAAATTGACAAGGTATGCGCCGAGATTGAGAAGGTCAAGGCGAAAATCAGCGAACAGCAGGCCCGGCTCCGGGAGCTGGAACGCCAGAAAACCGAACTGGAAAACACGGAGATTGTGGAGCTGGTGCGTTCTCTCAACCTGACGCCCGCCGCGCTGGCCGACTTCCTGAAGGAGCAGAAAAAGGCCCCTGCCGCTTCGGGCCAAGTTGGCCCGAAGTCCGGCGAAAGAAAGGAGGAACCGACTGATGATGAAAACTAAATCCCGTATGGCGACGGCGCTGACCGCCGTTTTTCTCTGTCTCCCTGTCTTTACCCTTCCGGCCTACGCGCAGAGCGCCGAGCCTACGGAGGAACCGCCCTCACAGGAGAAAACCACCACCGCGAAGCCCTTCACCCCGGAGGGAACCGGCACAGTGGTTGACAACGCCACCGACGAGGACGGAAAAGAGTTTTATACCATTCAGACCCCGGACGAGCACGTTTTCTTTCTGGTCATTGATAAACAGCGCACAAGCGAAAACGTCTATTTCCTCGACGCTGTGACGGAAAAGGATCTGCTCTCCCTCGCGCAAAGTGAGAAGGAGCCCGAGACGGTGGAGCCGGAACCGGAGCCCACACCTGCGCCGCAGGAGCCTGCCGACGAGCCGGAACCCGCCCCCGTCCCGGAGCCCGAAAAGAAAGACAGTCCCATTGGGACAATCCTTTTGGTGCTGGCCGTGGCGGCAATCGGCGGCGGGGCCGGCTGGTACTTCAAGATTTACCGCCCGAAACATCAGGCCCCCGATCTGGACGAGGAAGAAATCGACTTTGAGGAAGAAGGAGACGAGCCGGACGGGGACAGCGACCTCCCGCCGTGGGACGAGGACGAGCCGGAGGAAGGAGACGAACCGGGGAAGGAGGACGAAGAATGAATTTTACCGACAGCCCCTATGAGCGAATGATGAAGCAGGTTCCCCGGCCCTCCCGGCACGACCCGGAACCCTGCCCCGCCTGCCGGGAACGCGGCGGCGATTGCAGGAAGAAGCGGCGCACCCTGATTGTGGAGCCCCGCAGGACTTCGGGCCAAGTTGGCCCGAAGCGGTGATGTGCCGGGAGCTGACCCGTGACGAGAGGAAAACAATCCGGCGGCTGGTCACGGGCATGTGTGCCAACTATGACAGCGAATACGGCTGTCTCCCGTTGGACTGCCCCTGCTATATGCTCGGCAAGTGGTGGACGGGGAGCCTGTGCCGCTACTTCCGGGCGGCGGTACTGCCTCTGGCCCCGGTGCTGGAAACCTCCCTTACGGGGGAGGCGGCGGGGCCGGAAATAAGGCGCTGCGCCGTATGCGGGAGGGCCTTTATTCCCGAGGGGCGGCAAGCCTACTGTTCCGAAGCCTGCAAGGCCGAGGGCAACCGCCGCCGGAGCCGGGAGCGTATGCGGAAAAAACGGGAGAAAAACATGGAGCGGTGTTACGATTAGGCCTTGTAAAACCCTGTGTTTCCGGGCTTTCCGCGCCCGGTTTGAGCGGTCTTAATATCAATCTACGTCTTACCCCTGTTTTGTGGGGTAAATCGTAACAAATAGGACTTCGGGCCAAGTTGGCCCGAGGCTGGAAGGAGGAATTATTTGGACGGGTATAAATACTACTCTACACAGCGGCCAGTGGATATATGGACGTTCCCTGAACCGCCCGACAACAAGCCCATGGAAATTAAAAACTATGACTGTGATTTCCGTATTCCCATACCGGGGGAAGCCTTCCGGGCGTGGGGTGAACTGATTTACGCAAAGCCGTTGACAGATAAGCAGATGGAGGACTACGAACTGAAACCCTCCCGGCAAAATCCAGACCTGAAAAAACGCATGGAGGAACAGACACAGGCCCTCGGAAAATGGGAGGACAGCCGCCATTTCTCCGAGCGCAAACGGCTGACTTGGTTCCACCCGGATTTTGGTTCCTATGTGTTGAAAGACTTTGTGACCCCGGAACAGCTCGCGGAGCGGTTTGAATTATGCAGGAATTACAGGCGGAGCGCAGAGAAAAACGTTCGATTGCCGCCCAGCTCCGCAAGGGCTCGAAGCAGGCAAAGGATCATCAGGAACCGCCCGTAAAGAAAAGTGGCCCCGCCCATGAGGAAAGATAGGAGGTATTTCATGCAGGAAAAGGATAACCCTTTGAAGTCGGCGGAGCTCTCCGCTGAACAGAATTACAACATGATTGACGGTGTGCTGAACAACACGCCGCCCGCCCCGGTTCCCCCGGAACCGGAAAAGCCGCTGGACAAGGTAAAGGAGCCTCCCCATCACAAACGGAGCCGGGAGCGGGAGGAACGGTAATGCCCCGCCGCAGGCGGAATATTCCGCTTTATGTGATGGTATCCCCGGAGGAACTGGAACAGCTCCACGCCCGCATGGACGAGGCAGGCGTCCGCAACATGAGCGCCTTTGTCCGCAAGATGGCCTTAAACGGCTATATCCTCCATGTAGACCTCTCGCCTGCCCGGGAACTGGTTTCCCTGCAACGGCGGTGCTCCAATAATCTGAATCAGGTGGCAATCCACGCCAACACCTACGGCGTGTACCCGGACGAGATTGCCGGGCTTCAACAGGACTACGCCGAGCTGTGGGGGCGCATGAATGACTTACTGAAACATCTCTCCGCCATTGTGGAGCTGTGAGCATGGGGAGCGGGGGCCGGGCCTTCGCTCCCCTGCTTTTTCTCTGTCCGGGAGCTTCGGGCCAAGTTGGCCCGAAGCCTAAATAGAAAATAAGATATTGTATGTAGTTTTTCTCATATTATGGTATAATCAATATAAATATCATCTTTAAGGGAGGTAGTGATATGCCAGACCACCAAGCAGCGGAACAAATGATTGGCTATTTATATCAAGTTAGGTATGCGCTGGCTCTGTTACTAGAAAACGATAACGAAGATTTACAGATTAGTATTGAAAAATTTGATGATATAGCCTTTAGCAAAAACGATACTCCTAAACAGCTTATTCAGCTAAAACATCACATTAATCATCAGGGTAGCCTGTCAGATTCTAGTACGGATTTGTGGAGAACTATTAAGGTTTGGGTCGATACAATAGTTACGGATCCCCAATTATTAGATAGTAATAATTTTTTGATTATTACTACTGCTATAGCCCCTGATAAATCAGCAGCTTTCAATCTGAAGTCACAAAACAGAAATGTAGAAACAGCGTATAACCAACTTGTGAAAGTATGCAACACTTCCACAAATAAGGCACATAAAGCTTATTATGAAGCCTTTTTGGAATTAGAAGAATCAAAACGAAAAAGGTTACTTGAGCAAGTTATAGTTATTGATAATGCAAGTAATATTATTGATATTGAGAAAGTGTATCATCGAATAATTAGGTATAGCTGTATACATAAATATGAAAACCAGATTTGTGAGAGGCTTGAAGGATGGTGGTACAAAAAAGTCGTGGAGGCTCTTTGTTCAGACACTCCAATTTTTGTTACGCAAAACCAAGTACGTTCATTTATTGTGTCGCTTAGTCAAGAGTATTCAGATGAAAACCTACCTATAGATATATGGGATATAGAAGAAATACAAGAAAGTGACCTTTCTACTGATGAAAAAGTTTTCTATGAGCAATTAAAGTTAATTTGTATTGGGAGTAATCGCATGAGAGTGGCGTTGCGTGACTATTACAGAGCCTTTAAGCAACGAGCAAATTGGATAAGAAACGACCTGCTTTTTGTTAATGAACTAGAGAAATATGAACAACGCCTTATTGATGAATGGGAGCACTGTTTTGTAGAAATGCAAGATGAACTTAATGATTTAGATTCCTCGCCAACAGAAAAAGAAAAGGCGAAATTCGGACGCAATTTATTTTCCGAAATAGAAAAAAAAGATATTAGAATCAGGCCAAAATGTAAAGAAGCTTTTGTAATGAGGGGAAGCTATCATATTTTAGCCAATAAGCTAAAAGTCGGATGGCATATTGACTTTTATTCAAGATTAAAACATCTGTTGAATAGTTAATGGAGGAGGCGATTTTATAATGAAGGTATGGAGCGAAAGAGCACAAGAAATTGCATTTTTACTTAATCCAGCATTTTGTGGGAGAATCCTTTATTCTACTATAAAAACTTATGCAAATAATTCCCATAGAGCATTACCATTTCCCCTAATTTATTTAGTCCTACCTCTTGTCTTACATAAATCAACTAGAGAAAAGATAAATAGCCAAACACAATTACTTGTGTGGATACAAAAATATCCCGAATTGTTAATTGATTTTCCTCAAAGAGCACGCGATCTGGTTCCAATTACAAATGAAACCTTAGAATTTCTTTTGCAGACCGGAAAGATAGAATTGACACCAAATGGAGAAGTAGATATTGTTGGTTCGCAGAAAACTTTAAGCAAAACAAAATTCTTGGATAGTGAGGTTAAAGATTGCCTCACAAAAAGCGAACATATAGCAAAATGGTTTGTTAATGCAGGAAAAGCAGAAACTATATATGTTGGGTTGGGGGTGAGACCATAATGCAAATTTGTGAACTTGTTTTATATGGATACAAGGGTCAAGTAAGACATTTACCATTTAATTTAGGCACAGTAAATATTATTACAGGAAAATCCCAATCTGGAAAATCTGCGGTTGGCGATATTATTGATTACTGTTTAGGTGGGGATTCATGTAACATAGCTGATGGTGTTGTTCGTGAAAACGTTGCATGGTATGGTCTCCTTTTGCAGTTTGAGAAAGAACAATTATTCGTGGCAAGAAAGAATCCAGAGCCGGGCCAGCAAACAACTAGCTACTGTTATGTAGAAATCGGGGAAAAACTTGAAGTCCCAGAAATATGTAATTTTCAATCAAATGAAAATGTTGCTGGATTAGAGGAAATGATAACTAGAAGAATTGGGATATCAGAAAATTTGCATACTCCACCTGAGGGGCAAAGCAGACCTCCTCTTTCTGCTAATATTAGACATGCTTTATATTATTGTTTTCAAGGACAAGACGAGATAGCTGCTAAAAACTTTTTATTTCATAAACAATCAGAAGATTTTATTAGTCAGGCTATTAAGGATACTATTCCATATTTTTTAGGAATAGTGAATGAGGAATCCTTAGCTCTTGAAAATGAACGAAGCATATTGAAAAGAAAACTTGTATTAGAAAAGCGAAAACTTGAAGAAAATCGAGCATTAATGGGCGGAGGATCTAATAGAGCAATTTCTCTAATATCAGAAGCACGTCAAGCTGGCTTAATTGATAATAATAGTTCTATTGACTATCAAGATTATAAATCCATGTATTCATTACTTAAAAGTATTCTGGATTGGAAGCCAAGTAGAAACGTAAGCAGTGGAATGGACAGGCTCACTTATTTACAAAGCCTATTAGAAGATTACCGACAAGAATTAGAAGAAATAGAACAGAGCCTTTACAATGCAAAATCCTTTTCTGGGGAAACGACAGAATATAAAGACGAAGTTGTTCATCAAAAAATTCGCCTAGAATCCATTGGTTTGTTTGAACAATTAGATTTTAACCCTGGTGTCTGCCCGCTTTGTTCGGGCGAATTAAATTCTCCTCTACCAGGAGTAGAAATGATAAAAAAATCCATACTTAATCTTGATAAATCTATTGCTAATGTAACCAAAGAAAGGCCAAAGTTACGAGCATTTATTGACGGGCTTGAAAAGGAGCAGGAACAAAAGCGAGAAACAATAAAAGGTATTGAAGCAGAAATTGATGGAATTTATTATCAAGAACAAGAGGCACAGAGAATTAAAGATTTGAATTCAAGAAGGGCCCGGGTTGTTGGACGAATTAGCTTATGGGTCGAAAGCGTAGAGACTGATACAGATTCCGAAAAACAAGAGCAAATCATAAAAAAACTTCAGAATCGTCTTAGTGAAATTGATGAGATTTTGGATGTAAATACATTAGAGGAACGAAAACAATCTGCGCTTTCTCGCATACAAGTTGACATGACGGCGTGGGCTAAACAGCTACAATTAGAGCATAGTGATAATCCTTACCGATTGGACTTGTCAAAAGTAACAGTAATTGTGGACAAGCCAGAAAGACCTGTTCCGCTAAGACAATTAGGAAGTGGATCAAATTGGGTTGGTGTTCATTTAATTACCTATTTTGCCTTGCAAAAGTTCTTTATTAATGCCAATCGCCCTGTACCACGTTTTTTGTTTTTTGACCAGCCATCACAAGTTTATTTTCCATCAGAACGTGATGAAAAGAAAACTGACTGGAACAAAGTTAATGAAATGTATAACTTTGTTATTGAAAGAACAACCGCAGAACATGGGAAGTTACAGGTGATTATTGTAGATCATGCTGATTTATTAGACGAAAAATTTCAGAAATTAATCATTGAAGATTGGTGGGACGATAAAAATAATCTTGTTCCAAAATCTTGGTATGAATAAGTAAAACACATAGTAAAACACCATCTCTGATTTTGGGGATGGTGTTTTACTATGTGTTTTACTTCGGGCCAACTTGGTATGCTCCCAATAAGACAGACAAGGAAATAATATTAGGAGGGAGCAGAAGA
>OGZT01001207.1_pt1 | contig 18647 bp, 11 predicted proteins | sample 1576891 | NCBI WGS metagenome assembly OGZT01 (sample SAMEA3541521, study PRJEB24748) | human gut metagenome | biome: human gut; feature: human-associated habitat; material: faeces | place: China | collected 2012 | reverse complement strand
TTAAACAGGTTTGGTACAATGCAATTTATGAGAAAAGTGACAGCAAAACAGATAAGTATACAAAACCAAGAGGATACTATGTGTCTGATTTTAATGATGCCCTGCAAAATCTGTTCTCAGATAGCAGTTTCAGCAGTCAGATAGCTGATATCAATGACAACAAAGATACCGTAAATTCGTTGATGAAGAAATTAAAGAATCCGCCAGAAGAATATAAAGATGCTTATGAATCCCTTTCAAAGTTGTATGATGCATATATATCGCTGACGAATCTGGCTACGGATCCAACAGGAAGTCTGCAGACCTATTCCCAGAACTTCAATGATGCAGACAACGAGACATTGAATTGCTATAATGCACTGAAAATGTATTTGGAAGAATAGGAACAAATCTTGTGGACTATCATTAGAATTTTCAAATGAATCTTTCGCAAAGTCGAAGCTATCATTTGCACTTATCATTGAAGAAAAACATACAGTATGGTACAATAATATGGATTGAAAGTGTAAGACCGAAAATGAAAAAATATACTTTCAAAATACAGGAAAACCATAAGTTGTGTATAACGAAGAGGGAATACATATGGCAGTATCATACAATGGATTATGGAAGTTATTGATTGATAAAAAAATGAAGAAAGTGGATATGATGAACCAGGTAGGAATCAGCAGCAGTACCGTGGCAAAAATGACCAATGACGAGCTGGTTTCCATGAAGGTTCTGGAAAAAATCTGTGAGAAGTTAGATTGTGATTTCGGAGATATTGTCCATTATGAAAAAGAAACAAAGGATGGTGGACAGTAATGGAATACAGTGCAGGACTTACATCAAAATTATTCTGGCTGCAAGAGTCCAGAAAAACAGCAGCTTATATTCTGGAAGGTCTTAGCAAGGCAGACATCCGCAAGATTGCCTGGGAGGAAAACATCTATCAGGTGAAAGCAGAATATCGCGCCTATGAAGTGTTGAATGGAACATACCGAAGGGTATCTGCCTTACCAGAAGCAGTATTACAGGCATTTATCACTTGTGATGTAGAAACCGCAAAGATTCTGAATCTGATTGCAATTCTGATGGATAGCAGATTATTTTTTGAGTTTTTACATGAAGTATACGACGAGAAGATTCGATTAGGTGAAAAAGAGATCACAGACCGGGATTTGAATGTCTTTTTTGCAGATAAGGCAATGCAGAGTGATGTGGTTGCCGGCTGGACAGATACTGCAGTACGGAAGTTAAAACAGTGTTTTAACAGAATGATGTTTGAGGCAGGATTACTGGAAAGCAGTGCAAAACCAAGAACAATCAAGCCAATTCATATTGATTACCGGACAGAAGAATTACTGACTGCAAACGGGCTTGGCGAATACTTGAAGGCAGTGAAGGGAGTCTAAGGATGGCAAGATTAAGTTTGGAGGAAAGACTGAACCGGATTGAGGAGAAGATTTCTGAAAAGCCTTTCCGTGAAAATAAAGGACTTGGAAATGAAGTCGGATATTATGTGTTTGATTACGATCCGAGAGCTGAACTGGAAGTGCGCAATCATATCGTATACTTAAAAGACCGGATCAATAATGGCAATAAAGATTTTAAAATCATAGAATTTGACCTGTTTCATACGATGATTCAGGTGTTGGAGGAAGAAGGGTATTTGGAAGCCTTCTTTGATCTGGAAAAAGACAATGGCTTTTTTGATATGGCAGACAGTCTGGTAGAGACATTAGGACTGGATGAAACGAACGAACTGAACCTGATTATCTCAAAGATTTTACAGGAAGATCTGACAGACAGTGTGATTTTTCTGACAGGAGTTGGAAAATGCCATCCGATCATTGCGAGCCATAATATTTTGAACAATTTACATCAGGTACTGGACAGTGTGCCGGTTGTGATGTTTTATCCTGGAGAATACAGCGGACAGGATCTGAAATTATTCGGAACGATGGATTCCAGAAATTATTACCGGGCATTCCGGCTTGTGTAAAACAAAGGAGAAGAAAAATGCAGATTAAAGAGATGTTTGAGAAACAGATTGACCGTGATATTAAGGGCGTAATCAAAGTAGGTCAGTCTGATGAAGAAAACGTATATCAGGAATTGGACGAATATGTAGTAACAAAAGAATTGTTAAAACATTTCCGTGATTTTTTCGATAACTATGAAAAAGGGATCAATAATAATACGGACAAAATGGGTGTCTGGATCTCCGGTTTCTTTGGAAGTGGTAAATCTCACTTCTTAAAGATTCTTTCTTATCTGTTACAAAACAGTGTGGTAGAAGGAAAGAGAGCTATCGAGTACTTTACAGACGGAAAGAAAATCGATGATCCGATGCTGATTGCCAAGATGACCAATTCCGGAACCATTTCTTCTGATGTCATGCTCTTTAATATTGATTCAAAAGGGTCTGCAAAGGTTGGATCAGGAAAAGAAGCTATCGTGGAAGTATTCATGAAGGTGTTCAATGAAATGCAGGGATACTGCGGATCTATTCCATATCTTGCAGAATTTGAACGCCAGCTGGATAACGAAGGCAGATTTGAAGAGTTTAAAGAGAAATTTGAAGAGATTGCAGGTGCACCTTGGAAGAGAAAGAGACAGGCATTTGCAGTAGTTCAGGATAAAGTTGTAAAAACTCTTGTTGCCATGGACTTTATGAGTGAGGAGGCTGCCCGCAACTGGTGCAAAAATGCTAAAAGTGGATATGATCTCAGCATTGAAAAATTTGTATCTTTAGTCAAAGAATACTGTGAGAAAAAAGGACCGAACCATCACGTTATTTTCCTTGTAGATGAGATCGGACAGTATATTGCCGATGATACCCAGTTAATGCTGAACTTACAGACCATTGTAGAAGATCTGGGAACTGCCTGCAGAGGAAAAGCATGGGTGATCGTTACCAGTCAGGAAGATATTGATTCTATTACCAAGACAAAAGGAAATGATTTCTCTAAGATTCAGGGACGTTTTGATACCAGATTATCCCTGTCTGCATCTAATGTAGACGAGGTTATCAGGAAACGTATTCTGGAGAAAAACGAGATTGCAGAGTCTGCATTGAAGCTGTTATATGAGCAGAAAGAATCCATTATCAAGAATCTGATCACATTTACAGCAGATACAGCAGATAAAAAATTATATACAGATAAAACAGATTTTGCAGACTGTTATCCGTTTATTCCATATCAGTTCAACTTACTTGGACAGGTACTGACTGCAGTGCGTACTCATGGAGCCAGTGGAAAGCACTTATCCGATCAGTCCCGTTCCATGCTGGCATTGTTCCAGGAGTCTGCAATCCGGTTAAAAGACAGCCAGGAAGGTGTACTGGTACCATTTAGCTATTTCTATGATCCACTGCATAAATTTATCGACCATCAGCACAGCCAGGTCATTACCGATGCAGAAGACAATAGCAGACTGAATGAGTTTGACGTAGAGCTGTTGAAAGTGCTGTTTATGATTAAATACGTCAAAGAGATTAAAGCAAATGTAGATAACCTTACTACGCTGATGATCTCCAATATTGACGATGACCGTATTGAAATCCGTGAAAAGATCGAAGAATCCTTAAAGAAACTGATCCGAGAGACACTGGTACAGAAGAATGGAGAAATTTATATTTTCCTGACCAATGAAGAGCAGGAAATCAATAATGCAATCAATAATGAATCCGTAGAAATGGGTGAGATTATCGGAGAAGCATCTACCGTAATCTTCGAGGAAATCTTTACAGATAAGAAATATCGTTACAGTAGCCGTTATTTGTTCCCATTCAATCAGAAAGTAGATGACCGATACTTCAAGGGAAATCAGTCTAATGATATCGGAGTATCCATCATCACACCATATGGGGACGATTATCCGGATTCTGCCCTGCGTATGCTTTCCGCACAGGAACATAGTGTGATTGTAAAATTACCGAATGATAGTACCTTCCTGGATGAGATTACCGACTCTATCAAGATTTATAAGTTCCTGAATAAAAATGCTTCTGGCGCAAGAGGAAGCTTTGACAGCATCCGTCGTGCAAAAGAAGATGAACGTATTGAAAAGAAAGATCGTATCCGTATCTTTATTGAGGATGCATTGAAGCATGCAGATATCTATGTGAATGGAGATAAAGCAAATATCTCAGCCAAAGAGCCGGCAAGTCGTATCAATGAAGCACTTGGCAAGCTGGTAGCCATGCAGTATAACAAGCTGACCTATATGGAGACAGCACCGGAGCTTTCTGATATTGCTGCAGTATTCAATGGCAACGATGGACAGCTTTCTTTCCTTGGAACCAGTGATACCACACCGAATAAATTAGCACTGGAAGAAGTGATTCAGGTCATCGGTCTTAACAATGCAAGACATATGAAGACTTCCCTGAAATCTTTACAGGATAAATTCGGGGCAGCTCCGTATGGCTTTGATCCAAAAGACGTGCAGTGGTTGGTGGCCATGCTCTTTAAGATGGGAAGAGTATCCCTTACCTATAACAGCCAGAGTTTATCCATGTTGTCCAATACAAAAGATGAACTGGTACGTTACCTGACAAAACGTGAATTTGTCGAGAAACTGCTGATTGATATCAGGGAAAGAGCAACAGATGGACAGATCCGTTCCGTAAAAGAAGTATTGAAAGATTATTTTGGTTTCTCCGTGTCCAGTGATGATGACGATATTATTATGAGAAACTTTAAGAATAAAGCACAGGATAAGCTGGAAACATTTGGTGAAATCATGATTGAATATCGTGTAAATCCGAAGCTGCCATGCAAATCTTTAATAGAACAGGCAAAGAAACATCTGGAAGAACTTCTGGCAATCAAAGAGCCGGTAGAGTTCTTTAAAACAGTAGATAAAAAGCGAGATGAGCTGTTAGACGATGCAGATGATACTGCACCGGTATTTGACTTCTTCAAAGGTGGTCAGAAAAAGATCTTCGAAAAAGCATTGGAACAGATCCAGATGTTTGAAAACAGTAAAATCTATGTCCGAGATCAGGAAGTGATTGATAATGTGGCTCAGATGGAATCCATCGTGACAGCGAGGAATCCATTTGGTCAAATTCAGAAACTGCCGGATATGTCTGTGAAATTCGTACAGCAGTATGGAGCCTTATTGGAAAAAGAAGCAGAAGAAATGCGACCAATCGTGAAGGATGATTTAGAAAAAGTGTTACATACACTGGATGAGAAAGAATTTGCACCTATTTTCAGAGATAAGTTTGTAAATGCTTTTGCAGAACTGAAGCAGAAACTGGATACATCCCATGAGATTGCTGCAGTAAAAAATATCAGACTGGAAAGTGATACATTAAAGCTTTGCTGTATGGATGAAATCACAGAATATGAGGAGGCACATCGTCCGAAACCAGTACCGCCTGTAACTCCGGTAACACCACCAACAGGTGGAGGTCATACAGAGCCGCCGAAGCCGGTAACACCGCCAGTGCAGCCAAAGCCAAAGAAACACAAGAATGTATCCATTAGTAACGTGGCAGGTGCGAGAACGTTTACTTTGGAAACAGAAGAGGATATTGATAAATTTGCAGAAGAACTTAAAAGAAAATTAAAGGTACAGTTGGAAGATGACACAATAATTATTTTAAGTTAGGGAGGCAGATTACATGATAAAGAGTTTTATTTTTGAAAATTTTAAAAGCTTTGAGAAAGCGGAATTGAACATAGAGTCGTTGACGACTCTGATAGGAACCAATGCATCTGGAAAAAGCAATGCAGTAGAAGGAATTACTATATTAGCAAAGGCAGCTACAGGAATTGACCTGAGTACGATACTAGATGGAACGAAAAGTACAGGTGCTGTAGTGCGTGGCGGAAGTCGTGGATGTGCAAGATTTAAAACGGCCTCTTTTAAACTGGGATGTTTAATTGATCTTAATGAATACAATGATTTATTATATGAGATGAAAATAGCTGTCGGTGATCGAGTTGGAATAGAAGAGGAAGGGCTGTACCTCGTAAAGTGTGATACTTTGGGACCGAAAAATAATAAAATATTCAAAACGAAAAAGACAGAGGCAGGACGTGCTGAGATTAAAGTGCAGTATAAAAATGGTATCAGGGGCAATGATCCTGATACCATCTGCGTGCGTTCATCAGCTATTTTACCTCAAATGGCTGTTAAAATGCGTAGAGACACGGAAGAGGAGAGGACCATTGTTAAATGGATCGAGCGGGTAATTAATCATTTGAAGAATATTAGAATGTTAGATCCAGTTCCTTCAGCAATCCGAGATTATGTGCGAACTACAGATATTGAGCTGCGACAAAATTGTGATAACCTTTCTGCTGTTTTGAATGAAATGTGTAAGGATGAAGAAAAAAAGAAGCAATTATTAGCTGTAGTGAAAGAACTGCCAGAGAATGACGTTGAAGATATCGAATTTATTGAGACGAAAATTGGAGATGTGATATTTGCATTACGTGAAAGAAATTTGAATTCAACGGAATTAGTAGATGCACGGCAATTATCTGATGGTACATTACGATGTATTGCGGTATTAACAGCAACAATGATTGGTGAAGAAGGAAGCATGGTGTTAATCGAAGAATTAGATAATGGTATTCATCCGGCTCGAGTTTATAAACTGATAGAACAGCTGATCGCAATAGGAAAAAAGAGAAATATTGACATTGTTATTACAACACATAATGCCACGCTATTAAATGCATATAAGAAAGATGAATTAATGGGAGTGTCTGTTGTTTTTAGAGAGAAGGACAGAGGTACAAGTAAAATTAAATCATTTATTGATATTGACAATTTTGCAACTATGTTGGCAGCAGGTGGACTGGGAGATGCGATGATTGATGAAAGCTTACTTGATTCACTGAAACAGTCAAAACCAACAAAAGATTATTCATGGCTGGGGGTGTGATTAATGAATGTCAGATTTATAGATACCTCTGTTATGGCAAATATGTTGAAAATTCCAGGTAAATGTAATGATGCAGAAAGCGTACAAGAGGAATTGAAGCAAGTAATAGAAGCTAAAGAAGTGTTAATTTTACCAATAGCAACTATAATAGAAACCGGCAATCATATAGCACATATAGCAGATGGCCGTATCAGAAGAACGATTGCAGGAAAATTTGGTGAATATTTGCGAAAAACTGCAGAAGGAAAAGCTCCGTGGCAGTTATATAGAAGAAAAGAGTTTGATGAAAATGGATTGCTATATCTTGCAGATCATATAGAAGAAAATGCAGTTTGTGAAATAGGTTTAGGAGATGTATCTATTATTCATGCGTATGAACAGTATAAAGAGGAAACGATTGGAATAGGACGAATTATGATCTGGAGCACAGATATACATTTGCAGGGATATTGTGAAGAAAATGTATCTGTGGCTGTAAATAGAAGAAGAAAGCGATCCTAGCGGAAAATTGGATTGGGAGGAAATAGTACATGAACAAGAATGCGATAAAGAAATTTGCCATAGAAGCAAGAAAAAAACTGATTGATTCTGTTACAGATAAAGCCGGTATGCTTGGAATTACAGAAAAATTATGCAGTGAACCAATCACAAAAGGATCAGACTTTGAAGTATACCAGACCGTTGCAGGAACAGAAGTAACATTGAATAAAAGACAATGTGAACAGAGAAGACGACTGGTATCCCAGATTGAATCCCGTGGATTTGAGGCAGTTGTAGAAGAAGTAGCTTATACCTGGTTTAATCGAATCTGTGCGATCCGTTTTATGGAAGTAAACGATTATCTTCCAAACAGAGTTCGTGTACTCTCCTCTGAAAAAGAAGGAAAGATGGAACCGGATCTTGTGACACAGACACCAGATGTTGATTTAGACCTGACTGTACAGGAAAAAGAAGAGATTATCAACTGGAAATTGAGTGGTACATCAGAAGATACAGATAAAATGTTCGGTAAATTGTTCTTGAAACAGTGCCATCAGCTGCACGATATTCTTCCAGGGCTTTTTGAGGCAGATTCCGATTATATGGAATTGCTGTTTGGTATTTCTTACACGAATAAAGATGATGTCATCTATATGCTGGTAAACCCAGAGACAGGTATTCCAGAAGATGATTTTAATGTATCTACACTGGATGAAGAAGGTAATCCAACCGGACAAGTGGAAATCATCGGATGGTTGTATCAGTATTACAATACCGAATTAAAAGATGATACATTTGCAAAACTGAAAAAGAATGTCAAGATCACCAAAGAGAGAATTCCGGCAGCAACCCAGCTTTTTACACCGGACTGGATTGTGCGATATATGGTTGAGAACTCTGTAGGACGAATCTGGATTGAACATTTACGTGCAATAGATCCGACTACGGATGAAAAAGCGACTTCTGAGAGATTTGGATGGAAATATTATCTTCCAGAAGCAGAGCAGGAAGAAGCTGTTAATGTAAAACTGGCAGAAATCCGCAGTACCTATAAAGATCTGAAACCGACAGATATTACTTGTATTGATCCATGTATGGGAAGTGGTCATATCTTGATTGCTATGTTCGATGTGCTGATGGATATCTATGAAAGTGCTGGATATGATAAGAGAGAAGCAGCTTTTGAAATTGTAGAACATAATATCCATGGACTGGATATTGACCAGAGAGCATATCAGCTGGCATATTTTGCAGTCATGATGAAAGGTCGTGGATATAACAGACGATTTCTGCGTGGAAGAGATGGCAAACCTGAACCGAAAGTGTATGCGATTGTGGAGAGTAATGGGATTAACCGAAATCATCTGAAATTCTTTGGTACACATTTAAGTGAGATGGAACGAAATCTGTCTGTGATGCAGATCGAAGGATTATTGGATACTTTTATAGATGCCAGAGAATATGGCTCTATTTTGAATGTGGATGCTTGTGACTGGGATGTATTGGAAAGATTCGTGGAGGATCTGGGAACCGCTGGACAGATATCCTTTGAGAGTGTAGGAAGTGAAGAAACGCAGGAAGAATTACGAAAACTGGTAAGAGTGGCGAAAAATCTGGGGCAGAAGTATGATGCTGTTGTGACGAATCCACCGTATATGGGGGCTTCTGGAATGAACAGGCAGCTTTCGAATTATATTAAAGATTTTTATGCAAAATCAAAAGGTGATTTGAGTACAGTATTTATGGAAAAAACGCTAAAAATGAGTAAAGGTTATACTGCAATGATTAATATCCCAGTTTGGATGTTTATAACAAGCTATGAAAAGCTAAGAGTATTGCTTAATAGTACAGCAACGTATATTAATATGATCCATCCAGGCAGGGGGATTTTTGGGTCTGATTTTGGAACAGTGACATTTGTTTTAAAAAATTGTTATATTAACAATTATAGAGGTAACTATTATAGATTATTTGACGATACAGGAGAAGTGAAATCACCAGAAGATCGTAAGCGAGCGTTTGAAAATAGAAGAGGAAATTATTGTATTAAACAAGATTATTTTAAACAGATACCTGGTAATCCGATAGCATATTGGATTAGTCCGCAAATGATTGATGGATTTGTAAATGGAAAACAATTTGGAACTCTGGGACAAGCAACAAAAGGAATAATTACTGGAAATAATGATAGATATTTACGATTGTGGTGGGAGGTTAGAAATAATAGGGTTAATTTTAATGCACAAGATGATGATGATGCATTTTATTCCAAATTAAAGTGGTTTCCATGTACAAAAGGCGGAAGCTTTAGAAAGTGGTATGGAAATAAGGAGTATATAATTGACTGGGAAAATAGAGGATATAGAGTAATTAATGATGCAAAACGTGAGAATAGACATTCACAGGATTATGCAAATTATTTAAAATTTAAGCCAAGTATTACTTGGAGCGGAATAACTAGCTCAATTACTTCTTTTAGATATGAGTGTAATATGTTAGTTGAACATATAGGAATGTGTATATTTCCACATACAATTGAAAAATTATCAGTTTATTTGGGGTTTACAAATTCAATTGTAGCAGAAAAATATTTAGAATTTCTTTCACCGACAATTGCAATTAATGCGGGTGAAATTTGTAAATTGCCGATAATGGAATTGCCATTTAGTTTAGAAATTAAAGTAAAAGAATTAGTTTGTAATAATGTTGAATTGGCAAGAAAAGAGTGGGATTCTTTTGAAACTTCTTGGGATTTCCAATATCATCCATTGATTTTCAAAGTATCTACTATTGGTGAATCTTTTACAAAGTGGAATGATGAATGTGAAGAACGATTCATTCAGTTGAAAGCTAACGAGGAAAAATTGAATTGTATTTTTATTAACATTTATGGCTTGCAGGATGAATTGAGACCAGAAGTTGAGGATAAAAATATTACAGTTCGCAAAGCAGATTTAGTAAGAGAAATTAGAAGCTTTATTTCTTATGCAGTAGGCTGTATGTTTGGACGATATTCTCTTGATGAAGACGGCCTGATTTATGCCGGTGGTGAATGGGACAGCAGCAAATATGAGACTTTCATTCCAGATGATGATAATTGCATTCCAATCACAGATGAAGAGTATTTCCAAGATGATATTGTTGGACGTTTTGTAGAATTTGTAAAAACTGTCTATGGCGCAGATACTTTGGAAGAAAACCTTGATTTTATTGCAAATGCATTAGGTAACAAAGGTGACACTTCCAGAGAAGTAATCCGTAATTACTTTCTGAAAGATTTTTATGCAGATCACCTGAAAGTTTATCAGAAACGCCCAATTTATTGGTTATTTGATAGTGGCAAACAGAATGGATTCAAAGAATTGATCTACATGCATCGTTATGATGCTGACACTGTTGGTCGTGTAAGAACCGATTATCTTCACCGAGCACAGAAGTATGTGGAGACAGCAATGCAGAGTGCTCAGTATACTATTGATAATGCTTCATCTGCTTCTGAAAAATCGAAAGCAACGAAAGCTGTCACAAAATATACGAAGCAGCTTGCGGAGATGAAGATTTACGATGAAGCGATTGCTCATATTGCCAATAAGAGAATTGAGATTGATCTGGATGATGGCGTGAAGGTGAATTATGAGAAGTTCCAGGGTGTAGAAGTTGCACAGGAAGGAAAGAAAACGTTAAAGGTAGATCTTCTGGCAAAAATAAAATAGTATAATGACAGGCAATATGTAGATATGGCATATAGAATTGAAAGTGTGAAATGAAAAAATTGAGATGATTGAAATTTTTAATGTATCGTCTGTTAATGCTATTTTCTGATAGATATTAAGACTGGCATAAACAGAATAAAGGAGATGAGAAAACATTATGCTAATTAATCAGATTATTAAGGATATTGCAAACATTGAATATTCGTTATGGGTGGTAAATACTTATGCAGCAGGTATACAGCAACCGAATGGTTGTTATATTACCAAATATTTTCCAATGTCTCCATTTGTGATTGAAAATATGCTTATAAGTTATGGATCTATGGGGTGCTATCAACAGGGATACAAAACAAATCGGATAAAATGGATTTGTTTTGATTTTGATTGTAAAGATAAAATGAATCCAGATGTCTATGAATTGTATAAAAATTGTGTTCGGCCATTTACAAATGTGCTGGACGAATTAGAAATTAAATATTTGACAGAATTTTCAGGACGAAGAGGAATTCATGTATGGATAATATTTAAAACGGTTTTCGAAAAAAAATTAGGATATCGTATTGTTTGTGAATTAGAAAAAAAATGTCAGGTTTTATCAGAAATAAAAGATAATGAGGAGTGGGGACTAGATAGATTTCCAGCTACCGATACTAGTCGGGGCAACATAGTAGGAAAACAGGTAAAATTCCCATTATCATGTCATGTGGCAGGTGAAAGATCTTATTTTTTCTGTGGTGAATTTCAAAAAAAAGACGATACGGGATCGGAAGTTTTCTTGAATGAACAATTAGGTATAATGAAAGCATATATGCCTAATGAGATAACTGAAGTTGTTAGAAAACTTAATATTGATACAACATATTCTGAAACAACAAAGTTAAAATATAGAAAATATTGTTTGCAAGATAATATAGAGGTGACCTCTGATCAAGTTATTAACATTTTATCGGAAACTAGAGTTTTTAGAGAAATTTTCCAAAGAATGCAACAGGGAAATTCGTTGCATCAAGATTGGCTTGTTATTTTGGGAACATTATATTTATGTGATGAAGATGCAATAATTGTAACGGACGTATTTAGAAGATTTCCTAATTATGACGAACGAAAAACATTCAGTAATATTGAAAAATTAGGAAAGTCATATTTTCCTGCAACATTTGGGTATCTTTATCGCATTTATGGGATTACACTGGAAGAAAATATCGATCCGGAAGAGACGGGATTGCATTATTTATTGCGTAGATGTGGAGTTGAAGCGAACATTTTACAACAAATTGAAAATACAAATGAGAAAAAAACAATTTATGACATAAGTGTTACTGCAAAAAAAGAGAAGAATTATTTAAAAGAAAATGATGAAGTCGCAGATGTTTATATATGGAATCAGCTCTGTAACTTGAAAAATTATGATTTTCGTTTTTATGAAGATTTAATTAAAGATATAGAAGAAGGGAAAAAAATACAGTTTACACCGAAGAATTTTAAAGTTTTTAATCGAATTGAAAGTGAGGAAAAAACAAGAAAATTAGTTGCATTATCGGCAAAAGAGCGTATCATTACAACTAATTTAGCCCTTCGATTATGTGACTTGATAAATGAAAGTTGGAAATCATTTAGTTACCATATATCATATACATCGAATGAATATATTTTTTATCATTGGTATTCTTCCTGGGGAAGATATTTAGACCATATACATGTATTTATGGATGTACCATTTATGGATAATTATGAGGTGTTTTATATAGATTTAAAAGGTTTTTATGATCATATAGATTTTTTAGCAGTATTAAGAAGTTTTGAAGATGTTTTGGACAAAAAGGCAAGAAATATTTTTGCTTTTTTAACCGAATATAATGATAAATTAATGAAAAAAATTCAAAATGGTGATCGTATTGGAGTACCTCAGGGACCGGCTTATGCAAGAATAATTGCGGAAATGTTTTTGGACAAATTATTAAATTCCGTGTTAAAGAAGTTTGATCAGAAAAAAATATATGCGTATCGTTATGTGGATGATATGGTGTTTTTTTGCCATCCGGATTTTGATAGTAGGATGCTGTTCGATGAATTAATGAGTTTTTTTCCTTTAGTTGGTCTACCAGTTAATTTAAATAAAAGTAAATATTATGGAAAAATATGTGATTTATCTGGTAATGAAAAGGTTCAAATTTTGCATACAGATAGTTTTAATTATGATTTAATCGAAAATGATTATACCGGATATTTGCTAGAAGAAGAAAAGAAAAGTAAATTAAAAGAATATTTGACAGAAAACCCATTTAATGTAGGTTCATTGGGCTACATTTTTGGTAAGTATACAATTTCAGAAGCACAAATATGGTGTTTGCAAAATTGCCGTACAGAAATTTTGAGTGCATGTGAAGGCAGAGGTAGTAATTACAGAAAATTTTATGAATTTTTATTTCAAAATGAAAAATATATAAAAATAATTTTGGATAATCAGGAACTGAAGCTGATACCTCTTAAGTCATTGAATTTTAGCAATTTCATTCACACATTGTATTATGCAGTACAGGATAGAACAATTTCCCCCCCAATATTTAAACGAATAAAGGAAGAATATATAAAAAAAATTTTAGATAATGAATTAAAGAAGGATGATTGCATTATTGTAAAAGCTCTTCTTTTGGTTGATGCGGAGGTAGCAAATGAAAATTCTTGAAATTTGCCTGCAAGCGTTGCAGGTAGGAAAATACGAAAAAGAAATTGTATTAAGAACTGTTGCAGAAATAGAAAATTGTAGTCTGCAAGATTTATCAGCAAATAGAAAATTAGTAGCGGATATTTTTTTTCAGTTGTTACAATATTGCCAAAAATTGTATGACACAACAAATACATTAGAAGAGTTGAAAGAACCTATACTAAATACATTAAAAAATATTGAGCAAATTAGTACAGAAGCTACAGAAGAGGAAAAAAGTTGTAGTAGCGTAACTATTTTATGGTTTCTTCATGAATTAAAAACACATGGTGCATTGGGAACATTACAACATATAGATGATACATATTTACAAGATAAGATATACGTACTTTTAGAAGAACTGGAAAAAATCTATTTTATTTTTGAAATCCAAGAAGATGGGAAATATGTGTTCCCAATACACAACATGTTACAAAAAGTTATTACTAATCCAGAATTTGTCGATGTGGATAATCCATTAGGAGAGTATCAGATTCATATTTTGCAGCTTGCTGTGCGATTATTTAAAACAATTTCTGATAAGCCGGAAATCTTTAGAACACTAACTGAAGATTGTAATTTGAAGTTTATAAATTACCTTCAATCAACAGGAGATATAATTGACACACAAGATCTACTAAATCATCAGAAAAACGGTGTTATGATATTTTATGATAGGGGGAAAAATAGTGTTCTCATAAGAAATAAAAATAGTAACTATTTTACATCATCAATATTATTCAAAAAAGAAGATTTAAAAATTGAAATAGAAAAAGATTATCATGAAAATCTTATGGGATATTTTATTGAATATAAATTAGATGAGGGAGATACCTTAGTTGATTATTCAGATATATTAAAAGATGAACAAGGGCGGCAGGAATTCTTAAGATTGGTTTATGATAAAGGAATATATAATATTTTATTAGAAAATTCGCTTATAAAAAAAGAAAATGGTGATATCTGTCCAATTAATCCGTTTTGTTATAAAGATAAGGTATTTGTAAAAGGAAAACTTAATTCGATTCATGGGAAAGCATATATTAAAGAGGAATTTATTGATGCATTATCATCTTATAGGAATTCTTCGTTGAAAAAGAGTCGAAATAATGTTTTGAATAGAGTTTCTTTTGGTCTAGCATTACTGCTTTTAGAAAGAGAAAATATTGGAGTAGATAATTTGAAGTTGAATTCATTTGGAGAAGATGAATGGTACCAAGAGCAACTTTTGAAAAACTGGGTTAAGAGTTGTAGAAGTCAAATAGATGCGGTGATGTTTATTGTAGAAGAATGGTATAAACAAAATGCGTATTGTATTCGTAGAACCAATACTTCAAAACGCTCATCAGATAAAAGCATTGAAAATCATGATATAGAGGCTTTGGACTTTTACCCCTTGAGAGACAAATGTAATTGGATATATAAGATATTAGGGGTTGAAAACACAGAAAATGCGTATATTTTGATTGGAAGAGTTCAAGAAGACGAAGAAGAAACTATCTTAGTTGGGGATGTAGTATTTGATTATTGGGGGAAAATTTTACAAAAGGAAACAGGAATACGTCAATTAATTATAACTAAGGAAAACATCAAAGATCCTGATAATATTTTTCTAGAAGGGTTAGAAGTTGGAGAATTGGAATACTATTTTTTGTATGATGCTAAAAAGCGAAAAGCTGTAATTTACGAAAACAAGTTTTTGAAAGTTTTTTCAAAGTTAGTAGAAATTTTAGAAAAAAATGGACTAGACTGGGAAATTACTTCTAAAGTAACTTTGATACGATATAAAGAGATTTATAATAAAATGAAATTGCAGCAAGAGGCTTTAGATGAAGTTGGGAAGAAGTTTTTCTCAGATTTTGATTCTCAAGTATACTATCGGTTGATACATAATATGATATGGTCAAATGTAAATGAAAATACAATAGAGAGTTATCTTAAAATTTTTGAACATCATCAACAATTGGAATTTAGTGAAATAAGTAAAGATGAAAAATTTATGAGAAAAGATGAAAATACATTATACGTGCCAAAAGATGGAAGACGTAGCGATAGTGTACTTAGCAGTATATATGAAAAGTATTTGAAATCTAAAAGTATTCGTGAAAAAAATGATTTGTTTGATGATTCAATAGAATTAAAAAATAATAAATATTACCATAATGGTAAATGTATAAAAAAAATTGTGTTTCTTTCGGATAATTTTGAAAAAGGAGGTTCCACCAAAAGAATGATCAAAGCATATTTGAATATGGATATATCTCATGATTCTGAAAACGAACAACAATATGTTAGGAATGCAAAGGAAAGAAGTCAAAAATATTATATGACGGATAAAGCTAGTAATAAAATATTAGTAGACATTGACGATATTGTTGAGAAGAATAGTTGTTCATTGGAAATACATGCTTATTATGGAACAAAAGAAGGTTTGGAAGAAATAAAACAGTTTTTAGTTGAGAAGGATATAAAAAATTTAACCGTATCTTATGGAAGAGAAATTATAAAGAAGGAATCACAGATTAATGATGAACTACAAAGGCTTGGCGAGAAGTGGAAAAGAGCGAATAGTGATGTTTATACGGTAATCCGTGAATTCAATATGACGAAAGGAAATGTTTTTCCAGAGGAGATGCTGATAAATCCCAAAAAATCGATATGCATGTTTGTTAAAAAGAAAGAAGTATATAGTTAAAAAGTAGATGACAAATATAAATTATTAATGGGTTGAAACTCATGATAGAAATAGTAAGGTGATGTTGAATGAAGTTAAAAAAAATTAAGATTTCAAATTACAGATGCTTCCAAGAATCGGAGGTTGATTTTGATGACCATATAACACTGGTAGTTGGTAAGAATGGAGCAGGTAAGACTGCGATATTGGATGCAGTAGCTGTCTCGGTCAGTACCTTTCTATTAGGGATAGATGGTGGCGTCAGCAGAAGTATCTTAAAGGATGATGCGAGATATGAATTTCATGATTTAAACGGAACGATTGATCCGCAGCACCAGTTTCCGGTAATTATTGAGAGTACGGGTGATTGTTTGGAACAGAAAAATGTGAAGTGGATTCGTTCTTTGAACTCTGAAAGTGGCAAGACAACCATCAAAGATGCGGGTGATTTGACAGGACTCGCGAAGAAAGCACAGAACCAGATCATGACAGGAGATAAATCTCTCGTACTTCCTTTGATCTCTTATTATGGAACGGGACGTTTATATGCACAGAAGAAAGAAAAGAGAAATCTGAAATCTTTAACGGAGTTTAAACGTCAGGTTGGCTACGTGGATTGTATGGCAGCAGAGTCAAATGAAAAGTTGATGCTGAACTGGTTCCAGATGCAGACAATGAAAAGCCTTCAGGAACAGCAGAAGACAGGTATATTGGAAAGACCACTGCTTCTGAGAACAGTAGAAAGAGCAATATGTAGAAGTTTTGAGAGAATTAGTGGGGCAAAAAATGTCAGCCTTATCTTTGATCTTGATACCCATAGACTGGTCTTGGAATTTGAATCCGCAAATGGACAGGCACAAAAATTTGCAATGGATGAAATGAGTGATGGATATAAAAATACGCTTAGCATGATTGGTGATATTGCTTATAGAATGGCAGTGTTAAATCCGACACTTGGAGATCAAGTACTGGAAAAAACACCAGGCGTTGTACTGATAGATGAAATAGATTTACATTTGCATCCGCAGTGGCAGCAAACAATTCTGAACGATCTCCATGCAATTTTCCCGGAAGTTCAGTTTGTTGTCAGTTCTCATGCCCCGGCAGTTATTAATTCTGTTTCAAGAGAGCAGATTCGTATTTTAGATTCTGGAGAAATTTATATGCCTGTGGCACAGACTTATGGAAGAGATGCTAATTCCATATTACGTGAGGTTATGAATGTATCAGAACGTCCGGCTGACATCAAGCAGCGTATGGATTTATTCTATGCGTATATGGATGAGAATAATTACAAAGAAGCAGATAAGGTTTTGACGGAGATCGAGGCGATTGTTGGAACAACAGATCCGGATATTGCAGCTGCAAGGACATCTCTGGATTTGGAGAGAATATTGGGGGAATAGTGTATGATCGTTATAAAAAGAGGAAAAGAACCCAATAGTCTTCTGAAATTCCGTAAAGAAAATCCGGATGCGGATTATGAGTCTGATATGCCTACAGATGTATTAAAAGATATCCGGGAACAGATGTGGGAAGAACAGAGATGTTTATGTGCATATTGTATGAAGAAGATTGAGGCTCCAAGTGTTGTGAGAATTGAACATTGCAGGCCGAGACATCCACAGGATGAGCAGGAACATGATAAAAAGGCAACGCTGGATTTTAAATGGATGCTTGGCGTGTGCTATGGAAACAGTTTGGTGCGAGGCGTGAAGCCAGAAGATAAAACCTGTGACGCACACAGAGGCAATACAGAGCTTACAATGAATCCTTTTGACGAAATATCTGTCAGAAAGATTAAGTATAAAGCGGATGGTAGCATTTATTCAGAGGATGCGGAAATCAATAAAGATGTGACAGAGACATTGAACTTGAATTGCCAGGCACTTTCTTTACCACAGACACGGAAAAATGTTTTGATGGCAGAGAAGAATAGAATCATGAGAAAATGCAAAGGCAAATCACAAGATGCATTTATACATGAACTGGAACGCACTTATGCAAGTCTTGTACAGGAAAGGAATTTAACTCCGTATTGTGGAATCATCATTTCCTGGCTTGAGAGTAAATTGAAGATATCATAAACTGTGCAGATATTTAGCACAAATAAACTTGAAGGTGAAAAGATGGATTTACAAAATATACAAGATCAGTTAAATACTGAATTTTCTAAAGAAGATA
>OGZT01001199.1_pt1 | contig 18756 bp, 13 predicted proteins | sample 1576891 | NCBI WGS metagenome assembly OGZT01 (sample SAMEA3541521, study PRJEB24748) | human gut metagenome | biome: human gut; feature: human-associated habitat; material: faeces | place: China | collected 2012 | reverse complement strand
TAGGCAGCACTCTGATTGCGGTACCAGGCTATCTGATCAAACGTAAACCAATTGTAACCATCAACATCCTTCATTGGAGAATAAGAATGAGAATCCATGCAATAAAGCAAAGCAGCTTCCTTTGCATCAGAAGATGACTTTACGGTCAACACATAATCCGGTGATGAAACATTACCACGGTCGGGAAGAAGATTGTAGGGAACCTCACGAATTAAATCATAAAGTTGATCACGGGTCATCTTTTGCTCATCATCATGGTTACCAAAAGTCACCACAAAAGGAATCTTACGGTTGGAAACCTGTTCTAATACCTTATGCATGCCACTGTCTGCAGGAGCAGCATAAATAACATCGCCGGTAAATACAACCAGATCGGGATGCTCGGTATCCAACACTTCATTGATGCGTTCGAGAGCAACATCTGAAGCCGGATTACCATATTTAAAGTGTACATCGGTAAATTGTACGATCTTAAACTTACCATCCTTATTAAACTTAAGTTTTGTGTTTTGGGCAAAGCCAGATGTAGCACCCCAAAGGGAGAAAAGCAACACAAACAGTACTTTTAATTTAATCATGATACTAATAATTTAAAGGTTAGAATATGTGTTTGGGTAGTTTATTTACAATCCGTTTTTTCAATCAATACAGTGGCATAGGCCGATATACCTTCTTCGCGACCAGTAAAGCCCAACTTCTCTGTTGTTGTAGCTTTAATAGAAACGTCATCCACATCTATATCCATCACTTCTGCGAGTTTCGTCTGCATAACAGGAATATGTGCTTTCAGTTTCGGACGTTCTGCACAGATAGTAGCATCGATATTTCCTACTCTATACCCCTTGGTTGCAATCAATTCAACAGTTCTCTTTAATAATATCTTACTGTCAACATTCTTAAACTCTCCGGCTGTATCGGGAAAGTGATAACCAATATCACGCATATTGGCAGCTCCCAGTAAAGCGTCACAAATTGCATGTATCAGAACGTCTGCATCAGAGTGCCCTAATAATCCTTTTTCATGTTCCAGGAGAATACCTCCTAACCATAATTCACGTCCTTCTACCAACTGATGAACGTCAAACCCAAAGCCTACACGTATCTTCATCTTTATATCTTTTTCTTTAAAATCAGTAAAAAATTAATTTCAGCCCGAAGCTATCCATTTTTCTCCGGATTACATCTAAGTTGGATGGCTTTTTTAGGATTATTCACGTAGCAGAAGTAAGAAAAGCTACTAAAAAAGAAGAGGATGTGTCAGTAAAATCTTTGACACATCCTCTTGTTCTATTTGTATTATTCCGAAGTTATCTCCGACGACCAAATAAATCTCTGATACCGTCAAGATCAAAACCTAATGTGAAACGCAATGTCTGGTCAAGCGGATTGCTTTGCGCAGTAGACACCAGGTAAGCAGCATCAAGAGAGAATACACTCATCTTAAATCCGGCACCAAAAGAGAAGTACTTACGATTACCCTTGTTCTCATGTTCATAGTGATAACCACCACGAACGGAGAATTGGTTATGATAAGTATATTCTACTCCTAAAGACCATTGAATCTCTTGCAGCTCTTCCTTGAAACCACCGGGAGCATCACTGAAGGATTTAAAAATACCTTTAATTGGAGAGATATCATTATAACCCTCTGCCCGTAACCAATCATTATAGTCTTTCGGATCCACTTCTTCAGCACCAGTTGCCGCTTTATATTGTTCCTCGGTAGGACGCGTAGGAACCATCAGCTTGTTTATATCAAGACTGAAAGCTATTGTATTAAAATCGTCTATCGGAGCCAACAACGAACCACCTAAACGAAAATTAGTAGGCAGGAATTGGCTGGAATTTCCTCCATCATAAGAGATTTTCGTACCAATATTAGAAAGGTTTAACCCGAAAGACAACATACACTCACGCTGTGCAATCATGATATAATTTGTATAATAGAAAGCAATATCAGCTGCAAATGCAGAACCGGGAGAAACCTCTTCATCCTGTTTATAAGCCAAATCAGAGTAGATGTAACGCAAAGCAACAGCAGCAGAAAAACGCTCGGATAGCATACGCGAATAAGCCACATCTACTGCCATTTCATAAGGACTGATATTATAGGTAGGACCTGTTGTAGCATCTCCTCCCATAGGCACTTCACCCAAAGAGAAATAGCGTAACGAACCACTAATCGCTTGGTAATCACCAATGCGATAATATCCGGCCAGATAAGCCAAGTCAATATCATTAACCAGTTTACGCAACCAGGGAGTATAGGAGATAGATACACCTGCGCGTCCAATCGTAAACGGATACTTCGCCGGATTCCAGTATTGTGAGTTGTTATCCGGGTCGGTAGCAGCACCTACATCTCCCATACCACCACCACGTGAGTCGGGAGCAATGTTAAGTGAATTGACACCTGTATTGATAGGATTGAACAGATCTTTCTGTGCCCATGAGCTGACAGAGAAAGCAAAAAACAATAGAAATGATATAAATATTTTCTTCATAACCAATCTTATGGATGTGTACATATAAACCGGATTTTCACTGATTTATTGTGCCAGAATGACTATTTTCTCGGTTTTCGTACTCTCCTTGCTATCACCGGAAGTAATAGAAGCACGGTAAAGATAAATACCCGGTGACAGACGCTGACCGGCGTTACTACATAGATCCCAGTCTACATAATAATAACCACCGGAAGATATTCCCTGTTCATTGTGTACCCATAACTCCCGACCTGCAAAGTCACATACAGCTATACGTACATTCAGCTCTGAACCAGGGCGGTCATGCGAAAGAATAAATGTAGTACTTTCACGAGCCGGACTCTTGCTGCAAGTTATAGAGAACAATCCGGGGCGCAATCCTTTCGCAACTTCAAATTCCAAAGATTTCACAGAAGAATTATTCATAATATCCCAGGCACGGAAAGTAAGAGTATGCTTACCCTCTGAAAGGGCCGGAATTGAAAATGCAACTGTACCCTTGGTATAACTACCTGCAACCGGAGTATAATAATCATTCAAAGAATAAGTAAGTTTACCATCAATACAAAGAGAAAGATCATGTCCAATACCGTTTCCTACAGTATTGATTCCATCTTCATCCTCCAATTCCGCTACAAAATAAGGTGTTTCATTCACCAAGCCTCCCCATGGAAAATCAGGAGTATTCAGATATACCATTATATCAGGCCCTTCACCGGAGGTAGGAATATCATCGGCTGTTCCTCCTACGAGAAAACGATCAAAAACACCACCGGCCTCTCGCTTATCGGCATCACAAGCATAGAGATTCAACAACCCCTGCTCATTAGAATAATTAATATCTAACGGCACAGGAAAAGTCAGTTCAAAGTGACCATTCCGTACAGAATCCATTCCGGAGAAAAGAATCTTATTATGATCAGTATAAGTCACAGCTCCCTTACCTAACGTATTAAGGGTACTAATAGTCTCTTTGCTATCATAAACCAAGGGATGAACCGTTCCTGTAAAATCATCAGCAGGCTTACCATCGGGAGTAAGAATATGTCCTTTTACCGTCACTTTAGCACCAGCTCTCATAAAAGGCAATTCATCAGACGGAGGACCATCGAACTCATCCACTACCACTTTATAATCAGGATAAGTAGGCATTATGGCAGGATCCCCCATCAAATTAAAATTCAACCTGTTTCCCCCATCACCACTAACTGTCAATTTAGCTAATCGAAGCACATCTCCCAACCGTAACCGTTTGCCATCCTGCAAATTAAATAACTTATCCACAAAGTTATTATTCAAAGTCTTGTTTGGACCATCATATACCACCCGTGCAGCTGCAACCATCGCAATAGCCCCCCCCTTTGCATTCAGCAATGCTAACTCACCAGCCGAAGTAGCCTCTGCATCAAAACGAGAAAACTCACATGATGCGGTAAACCATATAGATAAACGAGGAGATGACAGATTTACAACATCAGCAGAAGTCAATAAATTTTCTGATGACCAGGAAGTTGTACCACTATGCCCTGTATAATTAACGAGCATCAAACCCTGATCTAATAATTGCAATAATCGTTTATTTGCCTGAGGATAACAATAACCTGTAGCCGAAGATTCTCTCTTATAAGCATCTGCAAGGATACGTTCTCCGCGCATACCAGAAAGGGTATTATTTACTCTATCGGCAAGATCACTGGCCTGTTCCATAAAGCCTATATCATCATCATTCCCTGCCGCATCATCTCCAACAAAGCAAGTCATCCGCTTCCAAGGACCTGCATTCTTATTATATATATAATCAATTGTCTTATCAACCACAGCTTTGGCTTCATCAACCACACGAACAGGAAAACGACCTACACCAATATCAGGAATACCACTGGTCAGCGAACTCACTTCACCTTTTACAAAACCAAAATAATCGTCAGTCATATAAGACTGTGTCTCGTCCACCGAGTTTGGGAACTGGAAAGAAAGCAGAAAATCAGAAGGTTTATAATTCCTCCAACTTGCTGTAATCATGCGATTATCATAACTACAATCTCCAAAAAGTAATAGATACTTAATTCGATCTTCGGCAGAAGTCGCTTTATCATACAGCATCTTCATAAAACGACGATAAGCCGTAGCATCCGGAGTTCCGGATGAAAATTCATTGTATACTTGTGAAGCTTTCACTACCTCTACAGTAAGCCCATCCTTGTCACGATGTGCCTCTGCCAAACGTTCGGCTTGCTGAACAAAAGCAGTTCTGTCCGGCACAATAATCACCATGTCAATACCCTTCAATGCATGAAGGTTCTGATTAGAAACATCTCCCATACTCTCTACTCCACCAAAAGAAGCCGAAGTATTAACTGCCACAAATTCACGCAGGATATTACTAGCTGGAATAGTAAAGGTATAAGTGTCTCCACTCAAAGTTCCTTTGATCTGTTTATATTCTGAAGGCGAAGTAACATCCCATACAACAGTAGAAGAATTTGCACCGGAAATAACAAATGTACTTGCTTGTCCCTGAGATTGTAAAGCACGAAACGCAAGAGCCCCTCCATTCATCTGTAGCCGTTGTTTATAATTCAAGATAATATAATTCAATCGTCCTGAAATACCAGAAGCACGATTATGAGTAAGCTTTACAGTAACAGATTCCGACTTATCACCTGTCCAGAGTTGATCTAATGTACCTTCACCCGCCTTTATATAATGAGCATTAACGCTATTCGAATTAATTCCAGGAATAACTTGTGTACCAATATTTTGTCCATCAATAGCAACTGTCATTGTAGTGTTACCGGAAGAGCCTGCCCCCAAAGACTTTGCCGTAAAAACAACCCGGATACGGCCACTTTCATCGGTGATATTGGGAAGAGTAAAAGAATAACTTTGTGAATTACCTACTACATAGTCATAAGAATCATATAACTCCCGCCCCGAAGCCGCCCATGAATAGGCATCTGTCTCATGCAAAGCATATGCATCGAAAGTCTCAATAATATTAGAACTGCTACCGGTACCATCTTCCACAGGAAACTCGGCCGGTTTTTCATCACTCTCTGTTAGGAAGTAATAAGCATCATCCGAATAGAAATTCTTTATACGGACAAAAGTATCACCGGTTTTCTTCCAATGAAGGGTACCACGGGCATAAAACAAGACTCCATCGCCTCCACGATATAAAGGCACCTCGGGAAGATCATCAGCGGGGTGTTCTGAGAATTTCTCCGAAAGCAGATACCCCCCATAACCATAGATCCGCACCTTATCCGGATTAGAGAATCCCATTTTCCTTAATTCAGCCTGCGTAATACGATAAACTCCGGTATCAGAGACACGTATTTTCACAAATCGTCCGGAAGAAAGAACAGAATTTTCAGTAGTTGCTAATGTGGCTGCTCTTGTTGCTGCAAGGGTAGTGACAGAAATCGGTGTACTAATAACAGAAAGCTTAAAAGAATTAATGCGTTGATAAATTCCTTTCCGGTAAACTACCGGAACGAACCGTACGTTTAAAGAAGCCTTATCAGCAGATGTGGCAACAGAAACCTCAGCCTGAGGATAATCGGGCAAAGTTACCCCTTTCGCTATTAGCTCAACGACAGCTTCGGGAGCCAGATCTACAAACTCCGGAAACTCAATCTTTACATCATAGTTATTTAAATAGAAATCGTCAGACAAAGGAATGCTTTCAGAAATTTCCGGAAGGGTTTGGACAGCAGGTAACTTCTGCCAATCCAGCGTAATAAAACGATCCTGAGCTGAAACCGGAAATACGATAAACAATATGAGAATGTAAAGTACCCTGTACATAATAAGCATAGATTAATTTGCTAATGTGCCGGTTACCATGCAAATGTTATCACGCAGCCAACATTCTATTGGCAAACAGGCATATTACCTTATATAAAAATCGAGTAGCTTATCTCCTTCAAGGTATCCTTGCAGGTGCTGACCTACACTAACGGGCCCTACTCCTGCGGGAGTACCCGTAAACAACAGGTCGCCAATTTTCAATGTCACAAAACGGCTCACATACGCAATAATATCATCCACATGAAACAACATGTCTGCCGTACATCCGCTCTGAACCTCTTGTCCGTCAATTGTCAGGTTAAAATGTAACTGCTGAATATCAGCAAAGCGTTCAACCGGGACAAATGTACCAATAGCTGCCGAGCTATCGAATCCCTTACAGAGTTCCCAAGGTCCGCCGAATTCACGAAAACGGCGTTGCAGATCACGAGCAGTAAAATCTATTCCAACGGTCACTGCATCATAGTAACGATGCGCAAAACGTGGGGCGATATTCTTACCTAAGCGGTTAATGCGTACTACCAATTCTGTTTCATAATGCACCTCGTCCGAAAAGTCGGGGATAAAGAATGGCTTACCGTCTTTCAGTATCGCCGAATCGGGCTTCATGAAGATAACCGGCTCTTGATTTATTAACGTATGTCCCAGCTCTTTATTGTGCTGAGTATAGTTCATTCCTACAGCGATAATCTTCATTATTTGATTTCGTTAAAATTCAATCGGTTAAACATAACAGCCAAATGGGCATAAAGGGAAGTATTCTGTACTACGATATTTTCAGGAACACGGATACGGAACGGTGTAAAGTTCCAAACAGCTTTAATGCCTCCCGCCACCATTACATCAGTAATACATTGCGCTATCTCAATAGGAACAGTAAGCACACCAATATGTACGTCATATTCCTGCATTTTCTTTGCAAATTCATCCGAATGAAAAATAGGAATACCATTCAGACTGGTACCTACCAAAGCAGGATTCACATCGAAAGCAGCCACTATTTCCAGACCAAAGTGTTTCAAACCTGAGTCCTGCAACAATGCTCCACCCAAACTACCAACACCAAAAAGAAAAGCTTTATGAATATCTGTAAAGCCAAGAAAGTGTTCCAGAACAGCAATTAAGGTATCTACTTCATAGCCCACACGCGTACGCCCGGAAATATTAACGTAAGACAAGTCTTTCGCGATCTGTGAAGCATCTACATTGATTTCCTTGGATATCTGTGTAGAAGAGACGTAGCGCTCCCCTCTTTGCTTCAGCAATTTAACATTAGACAAGTACCACGGTAATCTGCGCAAAGTAGGTTCCGGTACCCTCATATTATCTTTATGCTGTATCTGACGATCCATTGTCACTTCTTTCATGCTTTAAGATTAGAGATTGGCAAATTTACATTATTTTTTCTGAAATACAACAGAGATGTCACAGAAGCTTAACATTATTTCTACATAGCAACTTAATACTCCCTGAACATTGACAAAGGAATACTTACAGATACTCCAACCGAATGAAATTTCAGGCAATCAAAACCTACAAAAACTCCCGCCCGTAGTATTTCAGAAACTCCCACAGAATAGCCTATTTCCGTATAAGGTTTCCGGTCATATACAACTACCGAGCGGAGATGTAACGCTTCATCAAACCTCTTTTTTCTCAGAAAAGGAAGTTGCTTCAATAACAGATAAGGAGTATACCAGGAAAGATTGGCTTGTGCCCAACGGATGTTATTGGAATAAGCATAATTATCAAGCAAAGCGAAACCCGTATCAAACGTTCGTTCCGTAAACGGCAGACTTGTTGTTGCAAAATGTTTAAAATCGGGAAATTGCATCTTGTCAACATCCCAAAAAGCACCTGCATTCACATACCAATTAAAACGATTAAACATGCCGAATCCAACCTTTTGCCGAGCTGAAAACTCAGTCAGATGATAAGAAGGGGATAGCTTCGCTCCATCCAAAGGAAATGCACGATCATAACGGAGTGTAAAGGTGGGAAAGAGTGATTCTTCATAAACCTTTCTCCCACGTATCATTCGGTAATAATACGCCGGTGTATATTCCAACGCAAACGAAGCTTTCAATAATTCATTCTCTGGCATCAGTACAAAAGAACTGTTGGCGGGAATGTTAGGTTCTGCTTTTCGCTTAAACCAACTCCTCGATATATGATTCTCCAGCATTTTACGCTGCTGCCAGGTAAGTGAGGCAGAAAAAAGCAATCCATTGGTCAACTCTATCTCATGCCCAATAAGCAAGAAACGTTTATCATACAACTTCACATCATTACGCCCAAAGAAAGAGGAAGCAACAGAATTTATAAACCTGGATTCTCCGTTTTCTCCATTATAATCGGCAGAAACCACACCACCCGACAACAAAAGTTGTCCATTACGCCGCGGAGCATAATTCAATGTTACTTTCCCTTCTCCTACCAGCGATTTACGGGCAGTAGTATAATAGATAAATGGAGATAGCCGAAGAGTTGTAGTCTCCGATAATTTAATTCTCCCTTCCAAACGTACTCCTAACCAGAATCCATCCACAAAATTATATTCAGGAATATATGAAGGTAGTCCGTACAAACTTAACCAGGCCTTCTTGTTCTTAGTCCGGTATGTATCTCCTACAAAGAAAGCCTGCAAGACCTTTCTTGCGACAGGATGTCTTTTTGTACTGTCTTTCCGAAGCGAATCTTTCGGAGCCATTAATTTCTCTTTATTAATATAGCTCTGTACCTCTTCCGACTTTAAAGGGACACTACGAATTGCTGCCCAGTAGAGAGAATCTTTTTTATCTGCCAATGAGTCAGTTGCTACATTCCAACGTTCGGCAAGTGATCTCCGCTCATACTTATGCTCAGATTTTAGCGTATCGGACGCTGTTATTGATTTCTCCATCAGCTTGGATAACTTATAAGCCTCATTCATTGTCAAATCTTCTTTTGCAGAGAGTTCTTTTATCTGCTTCTGTACCTTTTCCTGTTTCTTCGTGATTTTTGCATGAATTACCGTAGCCTTAGATGCCTTTTGTTCCTGCATCCTAAATCCACCAACCGTTTCTACGCATTCATAATGTACCGAAGCTAAATAAGATGCCTCCGCTTTGAACCCCATCATATCGATAATGCATTCCATACTGGTAGAAGTAGCCAAAAAAGCCGAGGGCTGCACTTCTTTGCAAGTCACTTTTACCATGGCTTTTAATCCGCCCATACGAACCGAAAGACTGGCTGCAGAAACGCACCAAAGATCTTCAACAATATACAGATCACCCGCCACCAATTGCGGATTATCTTTTTTAGGAATCACCTTAATTTTATTTATCATATGCCCACCTTCGGCATAGATGCCTTCCATCTTAAAACGATAATAAGAAAAAGCACCTTTACTCAATGGAGATATCTTATCAAAAATGGTAGGATTATAGAGATTGACAGTTGCCAGTCCCATGTTTATCTGAATCTCTTCCGGAAAAGTATTACTGTAAGCTTTTACCGTATCTTTCCAGATATTGGGAGCTTTGAATGTAACCTTCCGCTGTTCTTCCAGCAAGAACAGTTTCCCTAACATTTTTTTCGATTCCGTTCTTACCTCTTTGGACAGTTTTAACACTGCAGGAATACTTTTCACTTTCCCCGTACCCTTCAAATAGGTTTCAGCAGTAAAACCAGTTACCTGAGTCCGATAATAAGGTGCATTGGCTATCGCTCTTCGCATAACGGCATACGCAGGGTCTTCCGCTCCTTTTACCACACTTACTTCATTCAGAGAATAGATACGTTCAGCAAGTACAACATTCTTTTCTAATCCTCCGGCAGGCATCTGTATAGAAAGACTCTGTCCTGTGTATCCCAGTGAAGAAATCTCACAAGTATAATGTCCTGGTTTAAGCTCTGTTTGAAAGCACCCATTATCATCAGTAGTAAATCCCCATCTCAATTCCTTCAAATAAAGGGATGCATAAGGTACCGGTTCTCCTTTCTCATTTACAATTTTCCCTTTAAACACTTGTGCTATAGAAGATAAAGTCAAGAAACTGAATATTATAAACCATAAATATCTTTTCATTCCAGTTTTTTCTAAGTAATCATTCTAAATTATATGATACTATTATTGAAACGCAGATTTACGCAAAGAATATCATCGCTCAAGCATAGCGTAACCATTTAATCTGCGATCATTTGCGTTTCAATAAAAAGCTGTCATAGTTACTATTTATCATAATATATGTATTAGACGACAAAAAGCACAAAAGATTGCAAGGGTCAATACAAAATATTACTTTTGCCCAAAAGCGAAGATAAGCTGCACACCGACATAAAAAATGAATGAGTTCATTTTATTCTACTCTCGGTTTGCATTATCTTTGAACCTATATAAAAGAATGAATGATATGAAGAATAATGACTGGAAAGAACGATTGAATGTGGTTTATTCCACAAACCCGGATTTCAATTATGAAATGGATGACGATGAGGAACAGGTAACACTTGCCCCCGCCCAACAAAACTTACGTGTACAACTGGATCGTAAAAACCGGGGCGGAAAGGTAGTAACACTCATCACCGGTTTTGTCGGTACCGACAATGATCTGAAAGAATTGGGAAAGCAACTAAAAACCAAATGCGGCGTAGGAGGAGCAGCAAAAGATGGAGAAATCATGATACAAGGCGATTTCAAACAAAAAATACTTGAACTCCTAAAAAAAGAAGGTTATACAAGAACCAAACCCATAGGTTAGTGGTGCTTCCCGCACGGGGAGGTGCGACAGGCGATGAATAATATATTATAAAAAAAAGAAAACGGCCGCTATAGAACTATTTCCGAGCGGCCGTTTTTATATTTTTTACTACTGAATTATTCAGCTCTTAAAGTAAAGCGTTTGAATGCAGTAACAGTCAGATCTTTATCTACTGACTTCAGATATTCAGCAACAGTCATTTTACCATCCTGAATGTATTCTTGCTTCAACAAGCAAACCTCTTTATAGAACTTACCGATACGACCCATAGCGATCTTTTCAATCATGTTCTCAGGTTTACCTTCCTGACGAGCTTTGTCAGCTGCAATTTCTTTTTCTTTTTCCAATACATCAGCAGGTACACCAGCTTCGTCTACTGCAATCGGGTTCATAGCAGCAACCTGCATAGCAACCTCATGACCAACTTTCGGATCTACTTCTTTGCTCAAAGCAACCATTGTACAAAGGAAGTTCTTACCCTGATGATTGTAAGTAGCAATAGCAGGACCTTCCAAAGTCATGTAACCATCCAGTTCCATTTTTTCTCCGGTGATACCACTTCTGTCTGTTACAGCCTGAGCAATAGTAACGTCACCCATTGGCAAAGCCTGTACTTCTTCCAGAGTCTTGCACTTGTTAGCTACAGCAGCATCCAGAATATTCTGAGTCAATTTAATGAAATCTTCATTTTTAGCAACGAAGTCAGTTTCGCATTTCAAAGCAATGATAGCGCCAAAGCCATCAGCAACTTTCACGAGTACACAACCTTCTGAAGCTTCACGGTCAGAACGTTTTGCAGCAACTGCCTGTCCTTTTTCACGGATAATTTTCATAGCGCCATCAAAGTCACCATTAGCTTCTGTCAACGCATTTTTGCAATCCATCATACCAGCTCCGGTCATTTTGCGCAGCTTGGTTATGTACGGGAAAGGCGCTTTCTTCTTCAGCAGGCAAAACCGCCATGAGGGATCAATAAACACGAGAGTCTTTGGAGAGGAAGGGGTGGGCGCGAGCCGCGCTGGCAGGTTTGGGAGGGGACGGAGAACCGTGGGGGTGTTCCCCCCTTCCTCAGAAAGGTTCTCCTTCCCCTCCCCAATTCCTCTCAATCCCGCCCTACTTCGCGCTCTCCAAGAAAGCTTCCATCTGCTCGACGTCCTTGTCGCCGCGGCCGGAGAGACACACCAGCAGCGCGGCGTCCTTGGGCAGTGTGGGAGCCACTTTGACGGCCTGCGCCAAGGCATGGGAGGATTCGAGCGCGGGGATGATGCCCTCCGTGCGGGACAACAGGAAAAACGCGTCTACGGCTTCCTTGTCGGTCACGCTGACGTACTCGGCGCGGCCTATGTCCTTGAGATAGCTGTGCTCGGGGCCGACGGAAGGATAGTCAAGCCCGGCGGAAATGGAGTACACCGCGCCCGGTTCGCCGTTCTCGTCCTTGATCATGTAGGAATGGAAGCCGTGCATCACGCCGGGTTCCCCCTTGCACAGGCTGGCGGCATGATCGCCGTAGGTCAGGCCGCGTCCGGCGGGTTCCACACCGATAAGACGTACGTCCGCATCGTCCACAAATCCGGCGAACAGGCCGATGGCATTGGAGCCGCCGCCCACACAGGCGAAAGCGGCCACAGGCAGTTTCCCGCATTCGGCAAGCATCTGTTCGCGCGCCTCACAGCCAATGACGGACTGGAAATGGCGAACCATCGTGGGATAGGGATGCGGGCCGACCGCCGAACCAAGCACATAGAAGGTATCGGGATTGGCAATCCACGCGGCGAGCGCCTCGTCCACGGCTTCCTTGAGCGTGCGCTGGCCGGAAAGTGCGGGCACGACCTTCGCGCCGAGCATCTCCATGCGGATGACGTTCAGGCGCTGACGCTTCATGTCCTCGGCGCCCATGTACACGGTGCACTCCAGCCCGAGCAGGGCCGCCGTCGCCGCCGTCGCCACGCCATGCTGCCCCGCGCCGGTCTCCGCTACGATCCGCTTCTTGCCCATCCGCTTCGCCAGCAGACACTGGCCCAACGTATTGTTGATCTTGTGCGCGCCGAGATGGTTCAAATCCTCACGCTTGAGATAAATCTTGGCCCCGCCGAGGCGTTCGCTCAGATTGGCGCAGAAAAAGATGGGATTCGGACGCCCGGTGTAGTGCTTGAAATAATAATCCAGCTCGTCCTTGAAAAAGGAATTGTCGCGATACCGATCAAAGGCTTCGGTCACTTCGTCAAGGCGTGCCTTCAGATCATCGGGGACAAACTGCCCGCCGTAAGCGCCGAAGAAACCGGTGGATTCGGAAGCGGAGAGGGAAGCGGAAGACATATTCATGACAGTTTCCTCATCTTAGGACGGGATACCACCACAAAAAAACCGCGACCAGTATCCCGGCCGCGGTTGGATGTTTACGCTCTGTGAAGAAGACTCGACAACCCGGCACTCTTTAGCAAGAGCGCCACCACCAGCGAGCGGAAAGAAGGTTGACGGATTGAATGTTCATAAGCGGTATGATGCCCCGATTCGTTTTTCATGTCAATATCGTTTCTGCTTTTTTCTTTTCGCGAACAAAGACAACCAGTTGTCGTTTTTGCTGTTTTTCGGGGCTTGCAGTACGGCGGACGACGGGATATTTTCCCGCGCATGTTGACGACACGGCAAAAACACATCGCGCAAGTACTGGGATGCCTCACTCTGGTTTATATCTCGTGGGGCTCTTGTTTCATTTCCATCAAATTTGCTATTGAGAGCTTTCCCCCGTTCATGATGTGCGGCCTGCGCATGATGCTTGCGGGCGTGCTCCTGTATCTCTGGAGTTGGGCGCGTGGCGAACGCAACTTGCCAACCCGCAAGGATCTCTCCCAAAGCTTCGTCCTCGCGTTCTTCATGGTGTTCATGGCCAGCGGTTTCCTCGCCAAGGGGCAGGAATCCATCTCCTCTGGTACGGCAGCCATGATCCTCGGCGCGGTGCCTATCTGGATGGTGCTCGGCGGCTGGCTGTTCTGCGGCGATCCCCGGCCTTCGTTAGTGCAGTTCTTCGGACTCGGGACCGGCTTTGCGGGCCTCATCCTTCTCAGCGTCAATCAGACGGCTTCCGGCACGGACTCCGGGTGGGGCATCCTGCTTGTGCTGTGCGCCGCCTTCGGCTGGGTAACGGGCTCGTTCCTCTCCAAAAAGCAGGCGAGCGAGACCCAGCTTTCCGTCATACAGACGAGCGGCCTGCTGATGTTCATCGGCGGCCTGCAGAGCCTCGTGGGTGCCGCCGTGCTTGGGGAATTTTCCACGTTCTCAATGGATTCCGTCACTCCGCTGAGCGCGGGGGCGCTGCTCTATCTGGTCATCTTTGGGGCGATCATCGCCTACACCTGTTATTTCTGGCTGTTGCTGCACACGCGCACCGTGGTCGCCATTTCCTATGAATACGTCAATCCGGTCATCGGCGTATTCCTCGGCTGGCTGCTCGCGGGCGAACAGGTGGACGGCGTCATCGTCACGGCCTGCTGCCTGACCGTCCTTTCCGTCTTCTTCATCGTTTCCCGAAAGCACGGATGAACGCCTCCCGTCCCGTCCGGGGCAGGCTCGCGCCGAGCCCTACCGGTTTCCTGCACCTTGGCAACGCATGGGCTTTCCTGCTCGCGTGGCTGGCCTGCCGGAGCAAAGGCGGTTCGCTCGTGCTGCGCATGGAGGACATCGATCCCGACCGTTCCCGAGCCGAGTACGCCGACGCGATCATCCGCGATCTGCGCTGGCTCGGGCTGGACTGGGACGAGGGCCCGGATGTCGGAGGACCGGCAGGGCCGTATACCCAGAGCGCCCGCATGGAGCTGTACGCGGACGCCCTGAACCGTCTGGACAGGGCCGGGCATACCTACCCTTGCTACTGTACCCGCAAGGAGCTTCGCACATTGGCGGGTGCGCCCCATGTGGGGGACGCCGGGGCCGCCTACCCCGGAACCTGCCGCAACCTGCCCCCCGAACGCCGAGCCGGGCTGGAAGCCGACGGACGCCGCCCGTGCATCCGGCTCCACTGCCCTTCCCAGAGCTATGTTTTTGAGGATGCCGTATTCGGCCCTTTCCGCATGACATTGGAAGCCTGCGGCGGTGATTTCGCCTTACGGCGCTCTGACGGCGTCATCGCCTACCAGCTTGCCGTGGTCGTGGACGACGGGCTCATGGGCATTACGCAAGTCGTCCGGGGGGAAGATCTGCTCGTCTCCACGCCGCGCCAGCTCGCCCTGTTCGATCTCCTCGGCTATCCCCGCCCCGCCTATATGCACCTGCCCCTGCTCTGCGATCCCGAAGGCGAACGCCTCGCCAAGCGCCACGCAAGCCTCACGCTGGCCTCCCTGCGTGACGCGGGCGTCTCTCCAGCCGCCGTAGCCGGCTACCTCGGCTGGAAGGCGGGACTGATCGGCGCGCTCGCCCCCGCCCATCCCCATAATCTCCTTCCGGCGTTCGATCCGGGCCGCCTGCGCTTCCTTCCCGAACGGGTCCTTATCGAAGCCGATCTCACGGCCTCGCTCTCCGTCGTCTGTTGACACGAAAACCCCTTTGTTGTCGCGCCGCAAGGTGTCTCTTGTTGCGTCTTGCGCCGATGGATGCTATTTTTTGGCTGTTGTCTTGTCGCACTCGTCTGTGCGTTTCGCAGGCTCCCAACGCAAGGAAGGTTTCCTTCATGGCCGTATACGACGTTTTTACCCCTGAATGTCTGAATGATCTTTTCCCTATCCAGCGGACCAATGATTTTTTCGATGCGCTGTTCGGCGATGCGGAAGAGGGAGCCTATGATATCCGTCTCGTTGTCGATCCCGAGGAAAGCGACGATGGCGAACTGCATTTTTACTTCGAACTCCACCAGCGCGCGGGCCGCTGCCTCGTGTGCAGCCTGACCTACGGCCTGCCGCAGGTTTTCGAGCGCCACCCCATCATCAATCTCAAAGGTCTGGTCAGTGACATTGCGAGCCGCGCCGGATGGGAACTCGAGGATGTATGGTGGCGCATCGGCACTACGGAAAGCCTCTCCAGCGCGCTGCACCGCATCCCGCTGGTGCTTATCCAGAATAAAGGAAAATAGTCATGGCCGAACTTTCTCCCGCGTCCGCCGGGGATGCCGTTGCGCGTCTGCTGGCGGCCGCCGGGCCGATCCTGAGCCTCGACATCGGCAGCGGGACGCAGGATGTCCTGCTGGCCCTGCCCGGCGAACGGGCCGAAAATTGGCCCCGTTTCGTCCTTCCCTCCCCCGCGCTCGGCATCGCCGACCGCATCCGCCGCCACACAGCCGCCGGTCGCCCCGTCTGGCTGTACGGGCACAACATGGGCGGCGGTTTCGCCGTCGCCGTTCAGGAACAGGCGGCAGCCGGGCTCGCCCCCGCCGCTTCGCCTGATGCGGCCCTCGCCCTGCACGACAATTCCGAACGCGTGAAGGCGCAGGGCGTCTCCATTACGCCGTCCTGCCCCAAAGGATACGCCGCCGTTCCGCTGGCCGACTACGAGCCCGGTTTCTGGGACGGCCTCCTCAGCGCCGCCGGGCTTCCCAAGCCCTCCCTCGTCGTTGCCGCCGCACAGGATCACGGACACCATCCCGAAGGCAACCGCGTCGGGCGCTTCAACCTCTGGCGCGCCCTGCTCACTGAAACGCAGGGTGATCCCGCCCGCTGGCTGTACGACACGCCCCCCGCGCCCTGCACCCGGCTCAACGCCCTCCAGCAATGCACGGGCGGGCCTGTGGCGGATACCGCCACGGCCGCCGTCCTCGGCGCGCTCGCCGCGCCGGAAGTCGCCAAGCGCAGCCAGCGCCAAGGCGTTACGGTGGTCAACGTCGGCAACAGCCATGTTGCGGCGTTCCTCGTCTTCAAGGGGCGCATTCTCGGCGTCTACGAGCACCACACCGGGATGCTGGATACCGACGCCCTGCTGTTCGATCTCAAGGAATTCGGTTTCGGCTGGCTTCCCGACGAACAGGTGCGCGCCAAAGGCGGGCACGGCTGCGCGTTTCTCGCGCCTCTGCCTCCTGAAGCGGAAGGCTTTGCCCCGACCTTCGCGGTCGGGCCGCGCCGCGAGATGCTGCTGGGGCACGCCCAATTCATCGCCCCGCACGGCGACATGATGATTGCGGGCTGCCACGGGCTGCTGCACGGCCTTGCGTTGCGAGAGGCATAATGGTTTGCATTGGGGAGGAGGAGAACCTTCCTGCTAGAAAAGGTTCTCCTCCCCTTCCCCAACCCTTTTCCCGTCCTTTCCCAAGATTTTTGACTGGTGGGGTGGCTGCGCGGCGGGAGTTCCGTTGGATGAGGGAATAGTTTTGCGAATAGCGTGTTAACCGTTTTTCAACCAAGTACGGATACGAAGATGGATTACTTTGACAAAGCCGAAACATGGGACAGAGCCACGCTGGAAACCGTTCAGTTGGCGCGCCTGAAAACGACCATTCAGCAAGCCAGCCGCGCGCCTTTCTACGCCAAGCGTCTTGCCGAAGCCGGAGTGTCCGCCGACAACCTGCGCTCCCTTGAGGACATCCGGCGGATTCCCTTTACCAGCAAGGACGATCTCCGCTCCCAGTATCCGTATGGGCTCGCCACGGTTCCGCATTCCGAATTCGTGCGTATGCACTGCTCCAGCGGCACCACCGGCACCCCGGTAGCCGTCTGCTATACCCAGTCCGACATCAACAGCTGGGCCGATCTCATGGCCCGCTGCCTCTACATGGCGGGCGTACGCAAGGACGACGTGTTTCAGAACATGTCCGGCTACGGCCTGTTCACGGGCGGCCTCGGCATCCATTTCGGCGCCGAGCGCCTCGGCTGCATGACCATTCCGGCGGGCGCGGGCAACTCCAAGCGCCAGCTCAAGCTGGTGAAGGATTTCGGGACCACAGTGGCCCACATCCTGCCCTCCTATGCCCTGCATCTCGGCACGACCCTGATTGAGGAAGGCGAAGACCCCAAAGCCCTTTCCCTGCGCATCGCCTGTGTGGGCGCGGAGCCTTACACCGAAGAGACGCGCCGCCGCATCGAAGCCCTGTTCGACATGAAGGTATACAACTCCTACGGCCTGTCCGAAATGAACGGCCCCGGCGTGGCCTTCGAGTGCCAGTACCAGAACGGCCTGCACCTTTGGGAAGATGCCTACCTGCTCGAAATCATTGATCCGAATACCGGAAAGCTGGTTCCGGACGGTGAGGTGGGCGAACTGGTGCTCACGACCCTGTGCCGCCACGGGATGCCCATCCTGCGCTACCGGACCCGCGATCTCACCCGGATCATCCCCGGCGACTGTCCCTGCGGCCGCAAGCACCGCCGCATCGACCGCATCCTTGGCCGTTCCGACGACATGATCATCGTCAAGGGCGTGAACATCTATCCCATGCAGGTCGAGCGCGTGCTCATGGCCTACCCCGAAGTGGGTCAGAACTATGTCATCGTCCTTGAGCGCGACGGCCTCAAGGACACCATGAAGGTGCAGGTCGAAATCCGCGAGGAGAGCTTTGTGGAAGACATGCGCGTGTTGCGCGGCCTTCAGGAAAACATCGCCCGCGCCCTCAAGGACGAAATCCTCATCACGCCCAAGGTCGAACTCGTACAGCACAATTCCCTGCCCCGCACCGAAGGCAAGGCCCAACGCGTCATCGACAAGCGCGAGAAGAGCTGAAGGAAGATGTTGTGAAGATTGGAGGGGGGAGGGAGAAACTTTCTGGAGAAAGTTTCTCCCTCCCCCCTCCAAACCTC